>OJPW01000696.1_pt1 | contig 25489 bp, 24 predicted proteins | sample 1598571 | NCBI WGS metagenome assembly OJPW01 (sample SAMN03922493, study PRJEB24848) | human gut metagenome | isolation source: stool sample | host: Homo sapiens | place: Germany | collected 2011-05
GGAGAGAGTGTGTTTTCGCGCATTTTATGCGTGAAAACGCGCGGGTCGGAGCGAACTCTTTTGTCAAAAAAGGGCGCCGCCCTTTTTTGACAAGCTCAAGCACCGATGCGCGGCATCGGTGCTTTTCCTATGCAGGACTCATGCAGGACTCAGAACAGGCGCTGCTTCCGGGCAATGACCTGGCCGTCCACCCGCAGCAGCTGCTTGCCGGTGGGAGTAAACTCCGTTTCCACATCGTGACCGCTCACCCGGGCGCGGATGGTATAGCCGGTTTCCACGACGCCCTCCTGCCGTCCGTAGACCCTTCCGTCCACGATCAGCTCCGTCAGGCCATAGCTGCGGCGGACCTCGATCTCATGGCTGCCGTATGCGGCGGTCAGCAGAGTCCGGTGCTTCCCCTCCGCCGGCTGGCCCAGAGAGGGACTGTTGGGCCGTTCCCCCATGGACGCGTCGTAAAACTCCGTATTCTGGGGCAGCGGCTCCGGCGTCTCCCTCTGCCCCTCCGGCTCCTCCATGGCCTCCCGGCCCCGGCGGACGCCCATGGCCAGATACCACAGCAGCAGGCCGTGGAACACCACATCCAGGATGCTGGACGCCTCGAAGGCCGTCACCAGGCCCGCCACCAGCGCCGCCGTATCCACGGAGAACAGCACCAGCGCCGCCGTCAGCCAGCCCCGCCGCTTTTTGGACAGCAGCCAGCACAGGAAATACACCGCCATCACCAGCACCGCGCCCGCCGCGCCCAGCACCAGCCACTTGGCCTCCCCGGTAAAGTCATAAAAGCCCCGGGCAAACACCGCCCAGATGTAGGCGGCAAAATCCGTGAACAGATAGTATCTGTCCGACCCCGTCAGGGCCAGAAGGGTGTTTACCGCCGTCAGGACCAGCATCGCCAGCAGATTGCCCCGTGCGGTCTTGTATGCCGCCCCCGCAGTTTTGCTTTTCATCTCTCGTCTCCTTTTATTCTCTCTGTATTTACAAAGCACGCCAGCTCTCCGGCCGCAGGCCGTGTCCCATAAGTCCCTCCTGCACCTGCTGCCGCAGAGCAGGCAGGTCCCGGTTCAGGGTTCCCTTCAGGGTCAGATAGTTGGATGCATGGTTCATCCGGAACACGCTGCCCGGGCTGTCCATATGGTCCAGCAGCAGGGCCGTCTCCTGCAAAATTTCCGCCGGACCCAGCACCTGGAAGCTGCCCTCCCGGACCCAGCGCTCCAGCGGCGTTCCCGGCTCCACCATCAGCGTCAGCAGGCCGATGTATTCCGGGTTCATGGCGCTGAGGGCCCGGGCGGTGTCCACGGCGTGCTCCCGGAGCAGCTCCCGGCTGCCCAGGCCCGAAATGGCCGTCACCGACAGGGCAAGGCCCGCCCGCCGGGCCTTCTGCCCTGCCGCCACGATGGCCGCGGCCGTGTGCCCCTTCTGCATCCGCTCCAGCACCGCATCACAGCCGGATTCCAGGCCCATATACACCATTTTCAGGCCGCTCTCCCGCAGCCGCCGCAGCTCCTCCTCCGTCTTGACCTGAAGACTCCTGGGCGAGGCGTAGCAGGTGACCCGCTGGCACTCGGGAAACAGGCTGTACACCATGGCCAGAATTTCCAGCAGCTCATCGGTTTTCCGCATCAGGGCGTCGCCGTCGGCCAGAAAGACCCGCTCCACCCGGCGGTATACCTGCCGGGCCAGGCGGAAATCCTCCCGGATCTCCTCCATAGGCCGCAGGGCAAACCGCTTATCGTCATACATATCGCAGAAGGCGCAGCGGTTGTGGCTGCACCCATAGGTCACCTGGATGATGAGGCTGTATGCCTCGCTGGGGGGACGGTAGACCTTTCCCTTGTATCGCATGGGCAATTCCTCCTTTTCCCCGCTATTATCGCATACTTTTCCCGGTTTGAAAAGAGCCAGGGCCGCCAAAGAACAAAAAATCCTCCTCCATCGGAAAGGAAGATCGTTACGAAAGAAACCCATCAGGGGTGTCTTTCGTTTGCAATCACAGGTTTTTCAGAACTTAAAAAGTTCTGAAAAACCGCACGAGGCTTGTCAAAAAGACTTTTTGACAAGCCTCAGGGTCTATTTCGCCCTCCGGCGGCATAAGCTGGACCAGCTTCAACAAACGAGGAGGAATTTTATGGACAACAATTTCAACCGTGTGCGCCTGTGCGGCCGGGCCGCCGGGGAGCCTGCCCTGTCCCATATAAACCACGGCGAGCACTTTTACCGCTTTCCCCTGTCGGTGGAGCGGCTGTCGGGCCAGGAGGACCTGCTGCCGGTGATTCTGCCCCGGCGGCTGCTGGAGGAGCACCCCGTACATACCGGCGACACGCTGACCCTCACCGGTCAGCTGCGCTCCTTCAACAACCGCAGCGGCCAGGGGCCCCGGCTGGTGATCTCCGTGTTTGTCCGGGAGCTGACTCCCGGCGGCGCGGCCCCCTTTAACCAGATTCAGCTCTCCGGTGTGCTGTGCAAGGCTCCCTCCCTGCGGCGGACGCCCTTGGGCCGGGAGATCTGCGACCTGATCCTGGCGGTGAACCGCCGGTACGGGCGGGCGGACTATCTGCCCTGCATCGCCTGGGGGGCCATCGCCCAGCAGACGGCCCGGCTTCCGGTGGGTTCCCGCCTGACGGTGGAGGGCCGGGTCCAGAGCCGGAGCTATACGAAAACCGTGGACGGCGTGGGCCAGGAGCGCACCGCCTATGAGGTATCCATCATGCGTCCGGCGGAGCCGGAGGAATTTTTGCTGTAGAGCCGCCGTTTCCCCTCCCGGGTCAGTTGATTTCCCCGGCAAATGGTGCTATCCTATTGTTGAATACAGAGAAACAGAGGATCGCATCTATGACATGGACCCATCACCACGCCCATCCGGCCGTCCGTCGGGACGTGGACATGACCCAGGGCAGCATCACCCGCCACCTGGTGGAGTTCGCCCTGCCGCTGCTGGCCGGCAACGTGTTTCAGCAGCTGTACAACATGGTGGACACCTGGGTGGTGGGCAACTTTGTGTCCAACGAGGCGTTCTCCGCCGTGGGCACCGTAGGGCCCATCATCAATATGCTCATTGGCTTTTTCATGGGCCTGTCCAGCGGCGCAGGCGTAGTCATCAGTCAGTATTACGGGGCCCATAAGCCGGACAGAGTCCGGGACACCGTCCACACGGCCATGGTGCTGACGCTGGTGCTGTGCGGGGCGTTCACGGCCCTGGGTCTGGCCCTGATCCCGGCCATGCTGGCCCTGATGAACACCCCGGCGGAGGTGCTGCCGGAGTCCACGGCCTATCTGTCCATCTATTTTTCCGGCATTACGGGGCTGCTTATCTACAACATGGGCTCCGGCATTCTCCGGGCAGTGGGCGACTCCCGGCGTCCCTTCTACTTTCTGGTGGTGTCGGCAGGGCTGAACACGGTGCTGGACCTGGTGTTCGTGATCCGCTTCCGCATGGGCGTTGCGGGCGTTGCCTGGGCCACCATCATCGCCCAGGCGGCGTCGGCGGTGCTGGTGCTGGCAGTGCTGCTGCGGACGGACAGCTGTGTGCGCCTGGAGCTGCGGCGGCTGCGGGTCCATTGGGACATGCTGGGCAAGATCATGCAGGTAGGCATCCCGGCGGCTCTGCAAATGGCCGTCACCGCCTTCTCCAATGTCTTTGTCCAGTCCTATATCAACCGTTTCGGTCCGGACTGCATGTCCGGCTGGACGGCGTATACCAAGATCGACCAGCTGATGTTCCTGCCCATGCAGTCCCTGGCCCTGTCTGCCACCACCTTCGTGGGGCAGAATCTGGGAGCCGGGAACGCCCAGCGGGCCCACCAGGGCACCCGTCGTGCACTGGCGATCTCCCTGGCGGTAACGGCGGTGCTGATGGTGCCGGTGCTGGTGCTTGCGCCCCAGCTGACGGCCTTCTTCAACCGCAAGGCGGAGGTGGTGGCCTACGGCACCCTGCTGCTGCGGTACATTTCGCCCTTCTACCTGCTGTGCTGCATCAACCAGATCTATTCCGGCGCGCTGCGGGGCGCAGGCAACAGCCAGGTGCCCATGGTCATCATGCTGGGCTCCTTCGTTGTGTTCCGCCAGATCTATTTGTACATCATGTCCCACTATATCAGCAATGCCCTGCTGCCTCTGGCCATGGGCTATCCCGCCGGCTGGCTGGTGTGCAGCGCCGCCACCCTGCTGTATTACCGCAGGGCCGCCCTGGGCCGGCGGCGGCTGGTGGAGGACAACTGACGGGCAAAGGAGCGAATGGTCTATGCAACAAATCACGGTATCTCTGGGGCAGCGGTCCTACCCCATTGAGATTGGCCCGGGCCTGCTGCGGGAAGCCCGCCGCCGGCTGGAGGCTCTGCCGGTTAAGCGGTGGGCCGTTATCGCCGACGACAACACCGCCGCCCTGTACGCCGGGGCCCTGGACCTGCCGGTATACACCTTCCCCGCCGGAGAGGGCAGCAAGCGTCTGGCGGTGTATGAGGACCTGTGCCGCCGGCTGCTGGCGGACGGCTTCACCCGGCAGGACGGCATCGCGGCCCTGGGCGGCGGCGTCACCGGTGACCTGGCGGGCTTTATAGCCGGTACCCTGCTGCGGGGCGTGGCTCTGGCCCAGCTGCCCACCTCCCTGCTGGCCCAGGTGGACAGCAGCGTCGGCGGCAAGACCGGTCTGGACCTGCCGGAGGGGAAGAACCTCATCGGCTGCTTTTACCAGCCCCGGCTGGTGCTGGCAGATACGGCGTGCCTGGCCACCCTGCCCCGGCGGCAGCTGTCCTCAGGCATGGCGGAGGTCATCAAGTGCGGCGTCATCGGCGACGAGGCCATTTTGCACCACCTGGAAACGGCGGAGGAGCCGAATCTTCCCTGGCTGGTGGCGCGCTGCTGCCGGTATAAGGCGGCGGTGGTGTCCCGGGACGAGCGGGACGGCGGCGGGCGCCGGGTGCTGAACTTCGGCCATACCTTCGGCCACGCCTATGAGGCCGCCGGAGGATACGATACCCGGACCCACGGCGAGGCCGTGGCCGCCGGGATGATGCACATGCTGCGCTGGCAGGTGCGGCACGGTCTGGGCGGCGGGCAGCTGCTGGAGCGGCTGACCCCCCTGCTGCGGCGGTGGGACCTGCCCACCCGGCTGCCCTGGGACGGGGCGGCGGACTATCTGGCCCGGGACAAAAAGCGCGGCGGCGACGGCATTACCATCGCCGTGGCGGAGCGGGCCGGTCAGGGCCGTCTGCTGACGGTACCCCTGGCGGCCCTGATGGAGGACGTATGATGGACGTGCGCTTGCTTCCGGCCCCGCTGCGGGGGGCGGTGACGCCGCCGCCGTCCAAAAGCCTGCTGCACCGGCAGCTGATCTGTCTGGCCCAGGCGGGAGAGTTTCCCTGCCCGCCGGACCCCTCCGACGATGTGGAGGCCACGGTCCGGGGGCTGTGGGCCTTGTATCACGAAAAGGCCCCCGTCATCGACTGCGGGGCCAGCGGCAGCACCCTGCGGTTTCTGCTGCCCCTGGCCATGGCCCGGGGCCAGGTGGGCACGGTGTTCACCGGCACGGAGCGGCTGCTGGAGCGGCCCCTGCCCGGGGACTGGGGCCTTGCGGCCACGGCGGGCGGTCTGCGGGTGACCCGGGCGCTGTCCGGCGGGCAGATTCCGGTGGACGGGACCCGGACCTCCCAGCTGCTCTCCGGGCTGCTGATGGCCCTGCCCGGTCTGGCGGCAGACTCGGAGCTGGCGCTGACCGGCCCCCTGGCCTCCCGCCCCTATGTGGACCTGACGCTGGCGGTGCTGCGTCGCTGCGGCGTGCACATCGGCCAAACGGATTGCGGCTTCACGATACCGGGTGGGCAGCGGTTCCGGACCGTGCCCCTGGACGCGGAGACGGACTGGTCCGCAGCGGCCTTCTGGCTGGCGGTAAGGGCCCTGGGCTGTGCTGTGGCCGTCACGGGCCTGCGCCGGGACTCCCTCCAGGGGGACCGGGCGGCGGCGGCCCTGTGCCGTTGTCTGCCGGAGGAGGTAGACCTGACGGATATTCCGGACCTGCTGCCGCCGCTGGCCCTGCTGGCGGCGCTGCGGCCGGGAACGGAAACCCGGTTCACCGGCGCGGCCCGGCTGCGGGATAAGGAGAGCGACCGCCTGGCGTCGGTTTCGGCGGCGCTGACCGCCCTGGGAGGCCGTGTCCGGCAGGAGCCGGAGGGTCTCACCGTATGGGGCGTGGAGCGGCTCTCCGGCGGCGAAGCCGACAGCTGCGGCGACCACCGCATCGCCATGCTGTGCGCCTGCGCCGCCCCCTTCTGCACCGGCCCGGTGGTTCTGCGGAACGCCGGATGCACCGCCAAATCCTATCCCGGCTTCTGGGCGGACTACCGCCGCCTGGGCGGGCAATTCGAGGTATTGTAATATGCTGGATTACACCATATTCGGAGAGTCCCACGGCCCCGCCGTGGGCGTTCTGGTCACCGGCGCGGCCCCGGGCCTGCCGGTGGACCGGGAGCTCATCGCCCGGGAGCTTCAGCGCCGGGCCCCCCATGGCCCCCTGGCCACCGCCCGGCGGGAGCCGGACCGGCTCCGCATTCTCAGCGGCGTATACAATGGGCACACCACCGGGGACCCCATCTGCCTGATTCTGGAAAACCGGGACGTCCGCTCCGGCGACTACGCCGCTCTGGCGGACAAGCCCCGCCCCGGCCACGCCGATTACGCCGCCCATGTCCGCAGCCGTGGCTGCAACGACCCCCGGGGCGGCGGGCCCTATTCCGGCCGCCTGACCGCGCCTCTGGTGGCGGCGGGAGCCATGGTAAAGAGCTGGCTGAAAGCGCAGGATATTGAAATAAAAGCGCAGCTTATTGATGAAAAAGAGCTGCGGCAGCAGGCGGAGGCGGCCAAGGCCGCCGGAGATTCCGTGGGTGGTCAGGTGCGCTGCACCGTCACGGGCCTTCCGGCGGGACTGGGCGGTCCCGGCTGGCGGGAGGCGGTGGAATCGGAGCTGGCCCGTCACCTGTTCGCCATCCCGGCGGTGAAGGCCCTGGGCTTCGGCGACGGCGCGGCCCTGGCCGCCCTGCGGGGCAGTCAGGCCAACGATGCCCTGCGCACCGACGGGACCCGGGTGTGGACCGTCACCAATCACAACGGCGGCATCAACGGCGGCGTCACCAACGGCATGCCGGTGACCTTCACCGTGACCTTCAAGCCCACCCCCTCCATCGCCATCCCTCAGGACACCGTGGACCTGGCCCGCATGGAAAACTGCACCGTAACGGTTCAGGGCCGCCACGATCCCTGCATTGCCCTGCGGGCGGCCCCCATTGTGGAGGCGGCTGCGGCCCTGGCCCTGTGGCGGGTGCTGGACCCCCAGGCGGGCGATCTGGACACCCTGCGGCTGCGGCTGGACGGCATAGACCGGCAGCTGGTGCAGCTGTTTGTCCGGCGGCAGGAGCTGTCCCGTGACATCGGAGCCTATAAGGCCGCCTGCGGCCTGCCGGTGCAGGACCCGGAGCGGGAGGCCCAGGTGCTGCGCAGCCGGGGTGACCTGGCCCCGGAGCGCCGGGAGCAGGTGGAGCGGCTGTATAAGACCCTCATGGCCCTGAGCCGGGAGGAGCAGTCGTGAGAAACCTGATTTTCGTGGGCCTGCCCGGCAGCGGCAAAAGCACCGTGGGCAGGCTGGCGGCCAGGACCCTGGGGCTTCCCTTCGTGGACGCGGACAAGGCCCTGGAGCAGGCGGAGGGCCGCAGCATACCGGACATTTTCGCCGCCGGCGGCGAGTCATATTTCCGCACTCTGGAGACCCGGGTGCTGACGGACCTGTGCCGCCGGGAGGGCATGGTCCTGGCCACCGGCGGCGGGGCGGTGCTGCGTCGGGAGAACCGAACGCTGCTGAAGGGCAGCGGCCTGGTGATCTTTCTGGACCGCTCCCCCTGGGCCATCCGCCGGACCCTGCGGCGGCAGGGCCGCCCCCTGCTGACGGATGATGACGCCATCTTCCGCCTGTATCGCCAGCGGCGGAGCCTGTACCGGGCCGCCGCCCACCATGCCGTCAACAAGCCCACAGCCCGTCAGGCGGCGGAGGAGGCCGTCCGGCTGTGGAGAGAGGAGCAGCAATGAAATTTCTTGTTCTCAACGGTCCCAATCTGAACCTGCTGGGCAAGCGGGAGCCCGGCGTCTACGGTACCGGCACCTACGCCGGCCTCTGCGCGGAGATCGCGGCCTATGCCGCCGCCCGGGGGATTCGGGCGGATATCCGCCAGAGCAACCATGAAGGGGTGCTCATCGACGAAATTCAGGCCGCTGACGGAGTGTATGACGGCATCGTCATCAACCCCGGGGCCTATACCCATTACAGCTACGCCATTTACGATGCCCTGCTGGCAGTCCGTGTTCCGGCGGTGGAGGTGCACATCAGCGACATCAGCCGCCGTGAGGCGTTCCGCCGGACGTCCGTCACCGCCCCGGCCTGCTGGGGCCAGATCGTGGGTCACGGCTTCCGGGGCTACCTGGAGGCCATGGAGTTATTGGAAAGCATACACAAGGAGGATATGAAATGAAGCTCTGTGTGATCGGCGACCCGGTGGGTCACAGCATGTCCCCGGTGCTGCACCGGCGCATGCTGGCCCTTTCGGGGATCGAAGGCGACTATCAGGCCGTCACCGTCACCCGGGAGACGCTGCCGGACTTTATGGCGGCAGGCCGGGCCGGGGAATGGGACGGCTGCAACGTCACCATGCCCTTAAAGCAGGAGGTCATCCGCTATCTGGATCAGCTGAGCCCGGAGGCGGAGGCCTGCGGCGCGGTAAATACGGTGTGCTTCCGGAACGGGCACACCGTGGGCTATAATACCGACGCCCCCGGCATCCGGGCGGGCTTTGCCGCCCGGGGCGCCGCCCCCACAGGCCGGGCCCTGGTCATCGGCAACGGCGGCGCGGCCCGGGCGGCCCGGTGGGCCCTGGCAGACCGGGGCGTCATCACCGCCGCCCGCCGCGGCGGCGACGTGACCATGGACGAGCTGCCCCAGGCCGCCCGGCAGTGCCGGGTGGTGGTCAATGCCACCCCCCTGGGCATGGAGGGCTTCCCGCCGTTTGCGGACCTGTCCTTCCTGGGCAGCCTTCCCGCCGGCGCGGCGGTGTTTGACCTGATCTACGCCCCCCGGAAAACGGAGCTGTATCAGGCGGCCAGGGCCCGGGGCCTCATCGCCATCACCGGCATGGAGCTGCTGGTGCAGCAGGCCATTCTGGCCTTCAACCATTTCACCGGCGCGGGGCTGGAGCAGGAGGCCACCCGCCGTGATCTGCTGGCCCTGGTAAACGAGACATAAAAACACACGCCGCGATCAAGCTGATCGCGGCGTGTTTGCGTGCGTGTAAGCACAAGCCTGCGGGGCCGTGGGGGCCGCGTTATAACCTGCACCGATTCAGCAGGTGGGTTGTCTCCAGCGTGCTTCGTAGCTTCCAACTTCCAGCCGCAGACGGCAGCCGGGAGGCCTGCTGTTCACATACTGATCCGACATCCCCTATAACAAAATGTGAGGATAAAAAAGGCCCGTCACACCCGCAGGGAGCCGTCTTTCGACGACACCCATAGTATAACAGACCCGACGGGAAAATAAAAGGGGAATCGCGCAGATTTTCCCTTCCATTTTCCGGAAGCTGCCTCCCCTGTTCAGCATTTTCACGAAGCCGCTCTGCGTTGCACAAAACCCTTCTCAAAGCGCAAAAGACGCCCTCACAGGGCGTCTTTTGTATGCGTTATGCCGGATGGGGGCACCATAGACCGGGGATCGGGTCAGGAATTTTCGTCATCCTCATCCATCAGCTGCTCCATAAACAGGTCATACACCCGCTGCAGCTCCTCATCGCTGTCCAGGGTGGTCAGCAGCTCCTCGCCGTTTTCCATCACGGACTTCAGGATCACCAGGCCGAAATCCTCGGCGGCTGCCTCGTCGGTCTCGTCGTCCACTGTGGGGAAAAATGCCATATACGTCTGGCCGTTGTCCTCCAGGGCGTCCACATATTCCAGCTCGATGTCGTTGCCGTCCTCATCGGTGAGGGTGATGAAATTGGGGCCGAATTCTTCGCTCATTGCCGTTTACCTCCTGATTGGTATAGCTTTCATTTGTATCATACCCGATTCCGCCGGAAAAAGCAAGGGGCGGCGCGGTCTTTTGCCGTCCGTCGTTTTGCACCGCTCAAATACGGTTTTTTGGCATTTCTTTCTCTATTTCCATGCAAAATCGGTGTAAAAGTTTTGTTTTCCGGCAAAACAGAGCTTTTCAGCAGTTGACAGGTATGGTACAATAGTTTTTATTATGGAATAAAATATTTTTTTATCTGCCGCCACAGGTGCGGCGCATATATTCCAGTAACAGAGAAAGGAAGGTGCCCTGTCCATGAACAAAGACCATCAGCCCAAAAAGACAGAGCAGAGCGCCAGAACAGGGAAAAAAACCGGAAAGGGCCGCCGCATCGGGCGGACCGTCGGTATTGTCCTGGGAACCATCCTGCTGGTCATCGTGCTGACCTCCTCCATTTTCGTGGGGATCTTCATGACCTACGTCAACACGTCCCTGAAGGGGCATGTGGAGGTGGACATGTCCGAGTATGACCAGAAGGTGTCCACGGAGCTGTACTATCAGGACCCCGAGACCAAGCAGACGGTCATGTACCAGACCCTGTTCGGCGATGAAAACCGCATTTGGGTGGACTTCGACTCCATCCCCAAGGTCCTGCGTGACGCCACCATTGCCATTGAGGACAAGCGCTTCGAGACCCACCACGGCGTGGACTGGCACGGCACCCTGCGGGCCGTGTTCAGCACCCTCACCAACGGCAATACCCAAGGCGGCTCCACCATCACCCAGCAGCTCATCAAGAACGTCACCGGCAATAACGAGAACACCGTCAAGCGCAAGGTGACCGAGGTGTACCGGGCCCTGGCCCTGGAGAAGGACTACAGCAAGGACGAGATCCTGGAGATGTACCTGAATACCATCTATCTGGGCAACCAGTGCTACGGTGTGCAGACGGCGTCCCGGATGTACTTCCACAAGGACGTGTCCGAGCTGGACCTGGCTGAGGCCGCCTGTCTCATCAGCATCACCAACAACCCCTCTCAGTATGACCCCCTGCGCAGCGACTGGACCCGGGAGCAGAACCGCAACCGGCAGCTGGACGTGCTGGACGCCATGCTGGCCCAGGGCAGGATCGACCAGGCCGCCTATGACGCCGCCAAGGCCCAGGAGGTGGTGTTCACCAACGGCTACACCAATCTGGGCAACTATGTCGGCCCCCAGGAGGAGGACGACAAAAAGCCCGCCGTGGTCAGCACCGCCAACAACTCCTATTTCACCGACGAGGTCATCACCGACGTGGCGGAGAAGTTTGTGGAGCTCTTCGGCCTCACCGACGATCCGGCAGACGCCGACGGCTACGTCCGCACCGCCTTTGAAAAGGCCGTCAGCAAGGTTTATAACGGCGGGTACAAGATCTACACCACCCAGAATCCCAAGATCCAGGATATTGCGGAGTCCGTGTTTGAAAACACCAACTATGCGAACTACACCGACTCCAAGGGCGAGCCCCTCCAGGCCGCCATCACCATTGTGGACCCCTATACCGGCGACGTGGTGGCCATGGTAGGCGGCACCGGCGCCAAGGAAGTGGACCGGGGCTGGAACTGGGCCACCTCTGCCCGGCAGCCGGGCTCCGCCACCAAGCCCGTGTCCGTATACGCCCCGGCTCTGGATGACGGCACCATCACCGCCGCCTCCGCCATCGACGACTATCCCGTCCGGGACCTGGCAGGCTACGGCGCGTGGCCCTCCAACTCCGGCAGCGGCTTCCGGGGCCTGACCACGTTCTACACTGCCCTGGTCCGCTCGCTGAACACCTGCGCCGTGCGCACGGTGGAGCAATACGGCACCTATAAATCCTATACCTTTATGGTGGAGAAGCTGGGCTTCACCACCCTGACCCAGGCCGACAGCCAGCAATCCGGCAACATGGGCCTGGGCGGCTACGAATACGGCGTCACCACCGAGGAGATGGCCGCGGCCTATGGTGCCTTCGTCAACGACGGCGTGTATACCCCGCCCCGGACCTTCTACCGGGTGGAGGATTCCCAGGGCAACCTGGTGTGTGAGAACAACAAGGAATCCCATGTGGCCATGAAGCAGACCACCGCCTACATCATCCGCCAGACCCTCAAGAGCGTCATCACCAGCGGTACCGGCGGCGAGGCCCGGTTCTCCGGCATGACCATCGCCGGCAAGACCGGTACCACCGACGAAAACCGCGACCGCTATTTCGCGGGCTTCTCCCCCTATTACAGCGCCGCCGTGTGGACGGGCTATAAGTCCAACGAGCGGTTCTCCGAGTCCCTGGGCAACCCCTCCGCCGTTCTGTGGCGCGAGGTCATGCGCCGCATCCACGACGGGCTGGAGAACAAGGATTTCAACAGCTGCTCCGGCCTGACCCAGGTCACCGTGTGCCAGGACAGCGGCCTGCTGGCCACCGAGGCCTGCACCCACGATCTGCGCGGCAATCGCGTCACCACCGTCACCGTGGCGGCGGACACCGCCCCCACCCAGACCTGTAATGTTCACAAGATGGTGCGCTACTGCAAGGATGGCAAGCACCTGGCCACGGAATACTGCCCTGCCAGCAGCGTGGTGGAGATTGCCGCCCTGGATTGGAACCGCGAGATCATCAAGAACATCAAGGCCAAGGACGACGAGTATCTGCTCCAGACCCTCACCGGCAAGGACGGCGAGCTGTGCCCGGTCCATAACAAAAAGCCGTCCATCTTCCCCATCCCCGGCGGAGACGACGATGACGACAGTGGCTCCGGCTCCTGGCAGGACTGGTGGGACAAGCTCCGCCCGTAAAGCGGCATAAAATCCCAGCCTGCCGGAAATGGACGCTCCAGGCAGGCCGCTGTAAAGCTCCATGCCGCGGATATTGAGGCGGACGTTTACAACGGCGCGGATACGGAAGCAATCCATCGTCAGCAGACACGAAATGTAGGAAGCCACCGGTTCTGTTCGGAACAGAACCGGTGGCTTCCGCTTGCCAATGAGACCTTCTTCCGGTTGCAGGCCGGAGAAAAATCGTGTATGATAAAGGGGAACGACAAAGAAGCGAGGTACTTCCCATGAAGATCATGGCCATTGACTACGGCGACGCCCACACCGGCATCGCCATATCCGACGCCACCGGCACGCTGGCCGGGTTTTCCACGGTCATCAACAGCCGCCGGGCGGAGACGGTGGCCCAGGAGATCTGCGCCCTGATCCCCCAGCACGGGGTCACGGAGCTGGTGCTGGGCTATCCCAAGAACATGGACGGCACTGTGGGTCCCCGGGCAGAGAAGGCCGCCGCCTTCGGCCAGACGCTGCGGCAGCTGACGGGGCTGCCGGTGACCCTGTGGGACGAGCGGCGCACCACCATCGACGCCCACAACATTCTGTTCAACAACGGGCAGAACGCCAAAAAGCGGAAGAAAACCGTGGATGCCGTGGCGGCGGCCCTGATGCTGGAGGGCTATCTCACCCGGAAGCGGCTGGAGGCGGAGAGATGACCGTGCTGATTATCGGCGGCGGCGCGTCGGGCATGGCGGCGGCCCTGACGGCGGCCCGGGCAGGCCACCAGGTGGTGCTGGCGGAGCGGCAGGCCCGGGTGGGCCGGAAGCTGCTGGCCACCGGCAACGGCCGCTGCAACCTCACCAACGAAAACGCCCGGCCGGACCGGTATCACGGAGAGGATCCGGATTTCTGCCGGTTCGCCCTGGAGGAGCCGGAGCTTTCGGCGGCGGGAACGCTGGCCTTTTTCCGGCGCCTGGGCCTGGTCACCGTCACGGAGCCCGGCGGCCGGGTGTACCCTCTGAGCAATGCGGCGGCATCGGTGCTGGATGTGCTGCGGTTCGCCCTGGAGCAGCAGGAGAATATCCGGGTGCGCACCGGCTGCGTCATCCGCCAGCTGAAGCGCCGGGAGGGACAGTTCCTGGCCCGGACGGAGGAGGGCGACACCATCACGGCCCAGCGGTGCATCCTGGCCGCCGGCGGCGCTGCCGGAGGAAAGCTGGGCGGCGGCATGGACGGCTATCAGCTGGCCCGGCAGCTGGGCCACCACCGGACGGCTCTGTATCCCTCCCTGGTGCAGGTGTGCACCGACCCCACCTATCCCCGGGGTCTCAAGGGCGTAAAGGCCCAGGCTGCCCTGACTCTGACCCGGGAGGGTGAGACGCTGACCGCCGGTCAGGGAGAGGTGCTGTTTACGGAATACGGCGTCAGCGGCCCGGCGGTGTTCGACCTGTCCCGCCGGATTTCCACCGGCGGCGACGGCATAGCCCTGCACCTGGATTTTCTGCCCGGGTGGAGCCGGGAGGATACCCTGATCTGGCTGCATAGCCGGCGGACGGCCCTGTCCCGGCAGGAGGCCGGTGCGCTGCTGACCGGCAGCGTCCATCCCCGGCTGGGACGGGTGCTGTGCAAGGCGGCGGGCATCAACGGCGGCGCGGCGATATCGGAGGTAACGGACCGCCAGCTGGAGGCACTCTGCCGCCGGGTGCGGGACCTTGCCCTGCCCGTCACCGGCACCTGCGGCTTTGACCAGGCCCAGGTCACCGCCGGCGGCCTGCGCACCGGGGAGTTTGACCCCCGGACCATGGAAAGCCGATTGACACCGGGATTTTACGCCTGCGGCGAGGTGCTGGACGTAGACGGCGACTGCGGGGGCTTCAACCTGCAATGGGCCTGGGCCTCGGGCAGGCTGGCAGGCCGCCTTCTGTCAAACACATCACTATAACAGGAATATAGGAGAATTTGCCTATGCAGCGCCAAGCGCTATGGAATAGACTGTACCTGTCCGGCATCGACGGCCGGGCGGCGGACCTGGCCCGGGAAAACGGGCTGGGCCTGGAGATCGCGGCGTTCTGCTATGCCCCCAATCTGGAGGATCCGGCGGTGCTGTCCGCCGTCCGGGCGGATATGGCGGGGCTTCACCGCTTCTGGCTCCACGCGCCCTTTGCCGAGCTGTGCCCCTGCGCCATCGACCCGCTGGTGCGGCAGGTGACGGCCCGGCGGTACCGCCAGGCCATCGCCCTGGCCCGGGACCTGGGCGTCCGGCAGCTGGTGATCCACGGGGGCTTCGTGCCCCAGGTGTACTTTCCGGAGTGGTACGTGGAGCAGTCGGTTCTCTTTTGGCGGGAGCTTCTGGCGGAGCTGCCGCCGGATATGACCATCGCCCTGGAAAACGTCATGGAGCCGGAACCCCGGCTGCTGGCGGACATTGCCCGCCAGGTGGACGATCCCCGGCTGGGCCTGTGCCTGGACGTGGGCCATGCCAACACCTTCGTCAGCCGGGTGCCGCCTCTGGAATGGGTGGCCCCCATGGCTCCGTGGCTGCGGCACGTCCACCTGCACAACAACGCAGGGCACAATGACCTCCACGACCCCCTGGGCCAGGGGACCCTGGCTATGGAGCAGGTGCTGGACACGGTGCTGGCCCTGTGCCCCGCAGCCACGTTCACATTGGAAAATCAGGACTGCGGCCCGTCTCTCGACTGGCTGCGGCAGCACGGATACGGAGCGAACACATGACAAGGCAAGAATTGACAGCATATATAGAGTCCATTCTCCCGGCAGACCGGGAGGCCATGGACGCCGCCCGGCGGCGGCAGGCGGAGCTGGCCAAGCCCCCGGGAAGCCTGGGGGCCCTGGAGGACATGTCCATCCGGCTGGCCGGCATCCGGCGAACGCCCCGGCCCCGGATCGACCGGTGCCGGGTAACGGTACTGGCGGCGGACAACGGCGTGGTGGCGGAGGGCGTATCCTGCGCCCCCCAGTCGGTGACGGTGCAGCAGGCGGTGAACATGACCCGGCACAAAACCGGGATGTCCGCATTGGCGGCGTATTTCGGCGACGATGTGCAGGTGGTGGACGTGGGTATCCGGACGCCGGTGCCCTGCCCCCAGGTGCTGGACCGGAAGGTCCGGTTTTCCACCGGCGATATCGCCGCAGAGCCCGCCATGACGGAGCAGGAGGCCCTCCGGGCCCTGTCCGTGGGCCTTGACCTGGCCCACATGGCCAAGGAGGAGGGCATAGACGCCGTGGGCGTGGGGGAAATGGGCATCGGCAACACCACCACCTCCGCCGCCGTGCTGGCGGCCCTGACCGGGGCCTCCGTGGAGGAGGTGGCAGGCCGGGGCGGCGGCCTGACGGATCGGGGCTTCGCCACGAAAAAGCGGGTGCTGCGGCAGGCCCTGGCCCTGCATCATCCGGACCCCGGCGACCCGGTGGCCGTTCTGGCGGCGGTAGGCGGCCTGGACATTGCCGCCATGACGGGGCTGTTTCTGGGCTGCGCCCATGAGGGGCTGGCGGCGGCGGTGGATGGATACATCTCCATCGTGGCGGCCCTGTGCGCCGTGCGGCTGTGTCCCCGGGTGCGGGATTATCTGTTCCTGTCCCACGCCTCCTATGAGATCGGCTACCGGCTGGCAGCCCGGGAGCTGGGGCTGGAGCCGTGCCTGCTGCTGGGCATGCGCCTGGGCGAGGGCAGCGGGTGTCCCCTGCTGTTCCGGATATTGCAGGGGGCCTGCGCGGTGCTGGACGGGATGGCCACCTTCCCGGAGGCGGCCATTGCGGACGAATATCTGACCCCCATCCGGGAGGGAGACGCATTCACGGTGGACAAATCATGAGAATTTTACTTCTTGGCGGCAGCAAAAGCGGAAAGAGTATGCTGGGCCAGCGGCTGACCCGGCAGCTGGCCGGCGGCGGCCCCATGATCTATTGGGCCACCCTGGAGCCCCGGGACGGCGAGGACCGGGCCATCGTCCGCCGCCACCTGGCGGAGCGGGAGGGCTGGGGCTTCCAGACCCTGGAGCGGGGCCGGGAGCTGCCCCGGGGACTGGCGGCGGTGCCGCCGGAGAGCGCCGTGCTGTTCGACAGCGTAACGGCGTGTCTGGCCTGCCAGATGTTCTCCGGCCCATCGCCGGACGCCGCTGCTCCGGAGCGAACGGCGGGGGAGCTGCTGGCCGTCAGCCGGCGCGTCCGGCACCTGGTATGCGTGTGCGACGAGATCTGGCGGGACGGCGTGACCTACGAGACCTGGACCGAGACGTATCGCCGGGGCCTGGCGGCGGTGTGCCGGGCCCTGGCGGCGGAATTTGACGCCGTGGCGGAGCTGAGTGCAGGCTGCGTGCGGATGTGGAAGGGAGAGCTGCCGGATGCGTGATTGGGTATACGGATTTTTCATGGCCTGGGGAATGTTTCTGGCCATCCCCTGCCCCAAAAAGCTATGGAGCGAAACGGCCCGCCGGAAAATGCTGGTGTGCCTGCCTCTGGTGGGCCTGCTGGTGGGCGGCATATGGGCCGGTGCGTGGCTGCTGCTGCGGGGCGCGCCGGGGCCGGTGCGGGCGGCGGTGTGCGCCGCCGTGCCGTGGCTGGTCACGGGGTTCATGCACCTGGACGGATACATGGATGTGTGCGACGCGGTGCTGTCCCGGCGGGACCTGCCCACCCGCCGGCGCATTCTGAAGGACTCCCACTGCGGGGCCTTCGCCGTGATCTGCCTGGTGCTGCTGGCCCTGGGCCAGTGGAGCCTGTTCCTGTCGGCGGAGAGCATTGTCTGGCAGGCGCTGCTGCTGATCCCGGCGGCAGCGCGGGCCTGCGCCGGGCTGGCGGTGCTGGGCCTGCGGCCCATGGACACCAGTCAATACGCCGCCATGGGCGCGTCCCGGGGCGGCTATCTGGCGGCTCTTGCGGTGCTGCTGGTGCTGGCGGCGGGACTGCCCCTGTGGCTGTGGGGCAGCTTCGCCCCCCTGGCGGCGGCGGCGGGCTATGGCCTGGCGGTGTGGTACGGCTACCGGAATCTGGACGGCATGTCCGGGGATATCTCCGGCTTTGCCCTGACGCTCGGCGAGCTGTGCGGCTGCGCGGCAGCCATTCTGTGGAGGTGACGGCATGGATCTGATCATCGGCGGCGCGTACCAGGGAAAGTGTACGTTTGCCGCGGAAAAATACCGCCTGACGGCGGCGGACATCTGCGACCTGGCAACAGACGCTCCCGCCCCTGCCCGGTGCTATGTCCACCTGGAGGCCCTGACCCGGAGCGGCCCGGCGGCAGAGGCCCTGCCCCTGCTGCTGGCGGCGGAGGTGGTGGTAGCCCGGGAGATCGGCAGCGGCGTGGTGCCCATAGACGCCGGAGAGCGGGCGTGGCGGGAGCGCCACGGGCGGCTGCTGCGGCAGCTGGCGGAAAGCGCCGGTCATGTGTACCGGGTATTTTGCGGATTGACGGAGGAATTGAAATGAAGCTGACCCTTCTGCGCCACGGGGAGACCGACGGCAGCCGCCGGGACCTGTACTACGGCGCGGCGGATATTCCGGCCCTGCCGGAGTCCCTGGCGGCCCTGCACGAAAACGCGGCGGCCTATCCCCGGGCCGCCCGGTACTACACCAGCGGCCTGCTGCGGACGGAGCAGACCCTGGCGGCGCTGTACGGCGACGTACCCCATGTGCAGCTGCCGGGCCTGCGGGAGATGGACTTCGGCGATTTCGAGATGAAAAGCTATCAGCAGCTGAAGGACACGCCGGCGTATCAGGCGTGGATCGCCGACGTGGAGCACAACCCCTGCCCCCACGGGGAAAGCGCCCCCCAGGTGCTGGCCCGGAACCGGGCCGCCATGGCCCGGGTGCTGGCAGCCGGGAAGGATGCGGTGTGCGTCATTCACGGCGGCGTCACGGCGGGGCTGATGATGACCTGGTTCGGCGGTGGGCGGTATGACTACTCCGTAAAGCCCGGCACGGGCTTCACCGTCACATTTGAAAACGGCCGCCCTGTGTCCTACATCCGTGTGCCGGAATAACGACCAAAACCTCAAGCCAAAGCGAAGTGCTCATAAGACAGTTTCAGTCCCGGCAGTAATGTCTGCTTGGATTGTTATTGCATATATTAAAGCCATATGATAGCTTTAAACAAAGCAATAAGTCGGAATGATAAGATAGGTAGGGTCTAATATGAAAGGGCAGGACGCTTCACGCAGACTGTTTGCGATCATGCTTGGAGATAAGGTGATCGGGGAATTGCAATTGAAGCAGATCGACCATGATAAAAAAGAATGTTCCCTGAGTATCCATATGCAAAACAACGCAGTGAAGGGGAAAGGATACGGAACGCAGGCAGAACGTTTGGCGGTAAAAACCGCCTTTGACGAGTTGGGAATGGCTGCGGTAAACGCAGATACCATCAGGAAAAATACCCGGAGTCAGCATGTGCTGGAAAAGGTAGGCTTTCGCTCTGTCGGAGAAGATGAAACATTCAAATACTACCGTATCGAGCGGTAAACTCCAATTTGCCGAACTGATAAAAGCGCACTTCTATACACCTTTCGGTGTACCGTGCGAGCATCCCTTGCCTCTCCCTTTGGGAGAGGTGGCCGAGCGCAGCGAGGACGGAGAGGGCAAACAAAAAAGAACCGCCCTCCGGGCGGTTCTTCAGCTTGTCGATAAACCCTCTCTATGCGGCAAGCAGTTCCTTTACGCAGGGGGAGCTCGAGGGGGCAAAGCTCGCCTCGCATCAGATCAAATGTCGCGCAAAGCCTTGCCTTGCAAGGCGTGCGTGGCGCGAAGCGACTTTTTTTGCGCCGCAAGGCGGCACAAAAATAACGACATTATTTCAGGCTGTCAAAAAAGCCTCCGGTTTTTTCAACAGCAAAAAAGCACCCCTCGGGTGCTTTTTTGCTTTGCTTCATCCTCAATAATGATTCACCAGCCCCGCCAGCAGCAGCGTAGGCAGCAGCCACAGCAGCTGATACAGCACCATGGCCAGCGGTGTCAGCAGCGCGAAATTCCCGATGGAGGTCAGGTAATACGCCAGCGCGATGCCCGCCGCCGCGCCGATATAGCTCAGCACCGTGGCCGTCCGCACGGCCTTCACCGCCCGGCGGCTTCCGGCCACCGTCTCCACCAGGGGTAGCAGCCCCTCCCGGCAGATGACCGCGTAGGGCGCTTCGCCCTGCTGCTGCGCCAGCTCCGCCAGCGCCAGCCGCGTGGACACATCCGGGTACATCGGCTTGGCGTCCACACCAAACTTCCGCTTGATCAGCCCCGGCGTCACGTTGCCGCTGCGTACCGCCAGCACCGGCGTGATATGGAAGCGCCGCAGCGTCCGCAGCGCCCACTCCGCGTTGCGGGAGGGCTGGTACTTGATGGCGAACGCCGCCGTCAGCGCCCCGTCCACCGCCAGAAACGCGCCGGTGGGCAGCTTCATCTCCCGTGGCAGGGCCACCTTCCGCTTTTTCATAAAGTACGCGCTGCCCAGCAGCACCGTTTCGCCCCGGATGGTGGCCTCCACGCCGCCCTCCTCGCAGAACCGCAGCCCGTCCACCGGCAGGTGAACGCCGCCCTCGGCGGTGAGCTGCCGCTCCAGCAGCGGTGTCAGCCCGCTGCCTGCCGCCTTGGCCACCGATGCGGCGTAGGATATCGCCCGGCTTCGCTCCTCGCCGAATACCTTGTAGCCGTTCAGCGACACCGTTCCCGCCGGGAACAGGTCGTCATCCGTCAAAACCAGCCGGTTGGGGCGGCTCACCGCCCGCGCTCCGGCATACCCAGCGGCGGCGCAGCCGCTGCGTCCCAGCCGCCGGGACAGATAGAACAGGGGCAGCACCCCCGTCAGGGGGATGGCCACGCCCATGCCCGCCGTCACCAGGGAAGTCAGCACCCAGGGGAAGTCGGTCATACCCTGCCCCGACAGGCACACCACGCCGGCCAGCACCACCGCCGCCGACAGCAGCAGCGGCAGCACGTAATTCTGCCACAGCCGGGCCGGGTCTGCCTTCTCCGTCAGGCGGTAAAAGCCCTCGGTTTTCCCCCGCTGCTTGCACACCCCCGCCGCCGTGACGGAGACCATATAGGGCGGCTGGCCGTTGAGCACCAGCAGATGATATGCGCTGCGCCGCGTCTCCGCCTCCAGATATAGCCCCCACTGGCAGGATACCGTCAGCAGCGCCCCGGCGGCAGCGTAGGGCGTGGCCACCGTGCTGCCCGTCACCATGCCGCACACGCAGCACAGCAGCTGGGTCAGCACCGCCACCCCGGCGCACAGCTCGCAGCCCACACGGCCCTGCCGCAGCAGCTCCATGGCCCGCTGCCACACGGGCATACACAGCAGGGCCGTCAGCAGCAGCCCACCGCCCAGGGCGGCGCACCGCAGCATGGACTCGTCCAGCCACTGGGACGGCAGCCGCTCCAGCTCCTGCAAAACGGCGGCGGCCAGCAGCGCTGCCGCCGGCAGCAGCGCCGTCAGCAGCCCCCGCCGCAAACGGCGGCAGCGCCGCTTTTCATCCCGCAGCAGATCTTCCGCCAAGGGCTCAGGCTCAAGAGGTTCTTCCTCCTCCGCCTCGTCCTCCGGCTGGTCGAACAGCTGCTCCGTGTCCTGAAACCGGGGGCGGCGCTTTTGTCCGTCCCGGCGTTCCCGCCACCGCTGCGCCAGCGCTGCCAGCCTGTCGCCCAGGGATACGGGCTGTTCGATCACGCCGTCATCCCCGTCCTCCAGCACCGCGTCCACCGTCTGGCTCATAATGTCCTTCAGCGCCATGCGGTCCGGCGCGTCGGAGCGGTACGGCCCGTCCTCCGGCGTGTCCGCCGCTTCCTCTGGCGCGGGTGTTTCCCCCGTGACCGGGTCAGGCGCTTCCTCCGCCACCGGCGCGGGCGTTTCCGCCGCCGAGTCAGACGCTTCCTCCGTTTGGGCAGGCTGACGCCCACCCCTGCCGTACTCGGCCAGGATGGCTTCCAACGAATACTCGTCCTCCTCCGGGACGTTTGTATAGCCGTTTCTGTCGTATCGCCTGCTCATAGCTCCTCGCGTTCCGCGTTTAGTTTCCTCTCTGCCGCACCGCCTCATACAGCAAAATCGCCGCGGCGGCGCTGGCGTTCAGGGACGAGATGCGTCCCTTCATGGGAATGCTCACCAAAAAGTCGCAGCTCTCCGCCGCCAGCCGCGTCATGCCGCTGCCCTCCGAGCCGATGACGATGGCCGCCGGGCCCTTCAGATCTGCGTCGTACAGCGTGGTGTTGCCGTCCGCCGCCGTGCCGAACACCCACACGCCCTGCTTTTTCAGCTCCTTCAGCAGCGCCGGGATATTGGGCACGCGGGCCACCGGCATATAGCTCACCGCTCCGGCGGAGGTTTTGGCCACAATGGCCGTCAGCCCCGCGCTGCGGCGCTTGGGGATCACCACGCCGTGCGCCCCGGCGCACTCGGCGGTACGCAGGATCGCGCCCAAATTGTGGGGGTCGGAGATCTCGTCACACACCACCAGCAGCGGCGCTTCGCCCTTCTCCGCGGCGGCGGCCAGAATGCTGTCCACCGTCACGTATTCCCGCACGGCGGCCAGGGCGATCACGCCCTGGTGTGCGTGGGTGCGGCTCATGTTGTCCAGCTTCCGCCGGTCAGCCTCCACCACCACGATCCCGGCGGCGCGTGCCTTGGAGGCGATGTGCCCCAGCGTCTTGTCCGTCTCGCCCTTGGCGAGGTAAATTTTGTCGATGGCCGTTTCCGTCCGCAGCGCCTCAATGACGGCGTTGCGCCCTTCGATAATGCCATCGGCCTCCGCCTCCGGCAGCGTCCGGCATCTCTCGGTGTCCTTCATACCCATACGATGACCTCATTTATGCAAAGTTGATGCAAAGTAATTGCGGTGTTTACGCAAAGCGGATGCAAGGTTATTAAAGGATTATATCATATAATTCCACCGATATAAAGCAGCATTCATAGAAATTTTACAGGAAAATCCACCTCCATCGGCTTGTGACTTCCCGCCTCCTGTGGTATACTGACCAGAGCAAATACACTCTCTTGCCTGACAGGGAGGATAAAAATATGGCAAATAACACCGGAAATAATAACAATAAGAACGGAAAAGGCAACAAAGGCGGCAACCTGCGGGGCATTCTCACGCTCATCGCCTGGGCACTGGTGCTGACGGTGGCGTTCAACTATTTCAGCGCCTATAACCGAAATACCGCCAATAAATCCACCAGCCACGAGATAAAATACAGCGAAATGATCGAAATGGTGGAGAAAAACCAGGTGGAGGAGATCCTGTTCAAGGACAGCACCATCTACGTCACCCCCGTGGAGGGCTACGTCTACACCGAGGAGGTCACCACCGGCGGCAAGACGGAGGAAAAATCCTACAAGCAGACGGAGGACACCAAGCTCACGCTGTATACCGCCTACCTCAGCAACAGTGAGCTGCTGCCCCTGCTGAAGGAGCACAAGGTGGCCTACACCGGCTATTACGAGGCAGAGATGAACCCCATCCTGCTGCTGATGATCAACTATATCCTGCCGGTCATCATCATGGTAGGCCTGTTCATGCTGCTGATGCGCCTGATGAGCAAGTCCGGCGGAGGCGGCTTCGGCGGCCTGGGCAGCGTGGGCAAATCCAATGCAAAGGTTTATATGGAAAAATCCACCGGCGTCACCTTCAAGGACGTCGCCGGACAGGACGAAGCCAAGGAATCCCTGGAAGAAATCATCGATTTTCTGCACAATCCGGGGCGCTATACTGCCATCGGCGCGAAGCTGCCCAAGGGCGCGCTGCTGGTGGGCTCGCCCGGCACGGGCAAAACGCTGCTGGCCAAGGCCGTGGCCGGCGAGGCGGGCGTGCCGTTCTTCTCCATCTCCGGCTCGGGCTTCGTGGAGATGTTCGTGGGCGTGGGCGCCAGCCGTGTCCGCGATCTGTTCAAGGAGGCGGCCAAGGTCGCCCCGTGCATCATCTTTATCGATGAGATCGACGCCATCGGCAAGACCCGCGACAGTCGCTTCGGCGGCGGCAACGACGAGCGGGAGCAGACGCTGAACCAGCTCCTGGCGGAGATGGACGGCTTCGACCCCGGCAAGGGCATCATCGTTTTGGCGGCCACCAACCGCCCGGAGGTGCTGGATAAGGCGCTGCTGCGCCCGGGCCGTTTCGACCGCCGCATCACCGTGGATCGCCCCAACCTGGCGGGCCGCTTGGCCACGCTGCAGGTACACACCCGCAGCATCCGCCTGGCGGAGGACGTGGACTTGGAGAAGATCGCCCAGGCCACCGCAGGCTGCGTGGGCGCGGATCTGGCCAATTTGGTGAACGAGGCGGCGCTCCGCGCCGTCCGCAAGGGCCGCAAGGCCGTGAACCAAAACGACCTGCTGGTGTCCTTCGAGCTGGTCATCGCCGGCAGCGAGAAGAAGGGCACGGTCATCACCGAGGAGGAAAAGCGCATCATCGCCTACCACGAGGTGGGCCACGCGCTGGTGGCGGCCAAGCAGAAGCACGCCCAGCCCGTCAGCAAGATTACCATCGTGCCCCACACCCAGGGTGCGCTGGGCTACACGCTGCACCTGCCGGAGGAGGAGAAGTTCCTCATGTCCCGCGAGGACATTTTGGCGGAGATCCGCACGCTGCTGGCAGGCCGTTCCAGCGAGGAGATCGTGTGCAACACCATGACCTCCGGCGCGGCCAACGACATCGAGCGCGCCACGGAGCTGGCCCGCAACCTGGTGGCCCGGTTCGGTATGTGCGATGAGTTCGACATGATGGCCCTGGGCACGGTGCAGAGCCAGTACCTGGACGGCGGCTATTCCATGACCTGCGCCCAGGAGACGTATGCTGCCGCCGACCGGGAGACCATCAAGATCATCCGCCAGTGCCACAAGGAGGCCCAGGAGATCCTGACGGAGAACCGGGAGCTGCTGGACAAGATCGCCGCCTACCTTCTGAAGAAGGAGACCATCACCGGCCAGGAGATGATGGCCATCATCGAGGGTCGCGACCCGGAGACGGTGGACAACTACGGCGCGACACGGGAGGACGAGCCCAAACTGTTCCGCCCCAGCGTGCCGGAGACCATCGAAGCCCCGGCCAAGCATATCAACATCGTGTCCGAGCCCGTGCCCATGCCGGACTTTGACAAAGAGGAAAAGCCGGCGGAGCAGCCCGCAGACGAGAAGTCGTCCGAAAATGAGCCGCCCACCGAGGACGCGGACGAGCACAAGGAATAACGTGAAAAGCGCTGCGGCGATGCCGCAGCGCTTTTGTGCCGGGACATGGCATTCATTCCTGCGGGGTGGCGCTTTCATGAGGAATGGACGACTCTGTCCGCCGGAAATATATACGCACACGCCGCCGGTGATTTCGTAGGGGGCGATGCCCACATCGCCCCGCACGTAAAACGGACACATCATCGGTAGACGTGTGTAGGGGCGGGGTTCTACCCCGCCCGGTTTTTTACAATCCCTCCGTCAACGCTTCGCGTTGCCGCCTCAGCTACGCTTCGCCGCACAACCCAGTGTGCACCCCAAGGGTACTTGTTTCGCGGCGAGCACTGGGCCGCCTCGCAGAGGGAGGCGAGGGGATTCCGCGCCTGCGGGCGCGGAGAACGGATTCCCACGCCAGTGACGTCGGTCACTGGCTCGGAATGACAGAAAAAACAGGGTGGGCGCCCGGTAGGCGTGCTCTATACGTGCTGTCTCTTATACACATCTGACGCTGC
>OJPW01000703.1_pt1 | contig 25380 bp, 19 predicted proteins | sample 1598571 | NCBI WGS metagenome assembly OJPW01 (sample SAMN03922493, study PRJEB24848) | human gut metagenome | isolation source: stool sample | host: Homo sapiens | place: Germany | collected 2011-05
CCGCTTTCAGTCAGGTTTGAAAGCATTCATGATCCGCCCGGAGGCCATACGCCGGGAGACGGAATAGAAAAAGATATGGAAAATCGATTATCAAAAGGAGGAAACCTTTATGAAACAGAAAACACATAGGCTGCTCAGTTTGCTGCTCTGTCTGGTCATGGTTCTGGGAATGCTCCCTGCCATGAGCCTGACGGCGTTTGCGGCGGAGATTACCACCGGCAATGCCACGGTAACGGCCCCCGTTGCAGGAGAAACACCGAGCTTTACGGCTACATCCGATGATCCGAGCAAGTACTCGGTTAAGGTTCTCAGATGGAGAGATGTGGCACACAGTCAAGACATTACACCGGTAGTGCTGAATGACTCAAACAGCCCATACTATAACTACAAATTCATAAGTGGCATGGAATATGGAGTTGTTGTTGAGTTCACTGCCGTGGGAGATAACACGCTGTCCTATGACAATACTTTTACCATCAATGGTAAAGCAACGAGCTGGACGGGCAACGGCTTGAAACGTTCCGCATTATTTACTGCCGGAAGCAGTGCGACCGTTCCAACAATAGCGAATCAGGAAGTGCCTGTCGGAACTACTGTATATATCCCGTGGCCGGAGGGCGCCCAACTGTTTCAGTTATACGAAGTCGGAAACGAAACAGTCATAAAATCGGCAACGCCGACAGGTTCACCGGAGGGAATGTATACCCCGGCATATGCCACCGCAACATCAAAGACTTATTATTTCCAAGTGTCATTTGCTGACGGTTGGGTAAAAAGTAATGAGTTTACGATAAAATGGACAAACTCTGCTCATACCGTCACCGTGACAGGCGGTACGGCAAATCCTTCGTCTGCAACTGTGGGGACTGAGATAACCCTTACACCGTCCGCCGCACCGAGCGGATTGGTCTTTGATAAGTGGAAAGTTGTCTCGGGCGGTGTTACCGTTACGGATAACAAATTCACAATGCCTGATACCAATGTCGAAATCAAAGCAACCTATAAAGTCAGCATAGAAAATCAGGAAGTGCCTGTCGGAACAGACGTATATATCCCATGGCCGGAAGGTGCAACTACGTATCAGCGGTTTGAGGGTTCGACATTTGATGAAAGTGGTGACAGATCGGGTTATCCCACCGGAATGTATATTCCGGCACAGAGCACAGCTGCCACCAAGACCTATAAGTTTAGCGTGCAATTCTCTGACGGCTGGATCGACAGCAACGAGTTTACCGTAACATGGAAGAATGCAACCACCTACTCCGCAACGGTTGCTGATATTAATATCTCACTCCCTGCGGGATATGGCAGCAGTGCCATCAATGCTCTTGGTGAACAGAGAGCTATTAAGATTACCAATACCGGAACAGAAACACTAAACATTGCTGTGCCTACTTTAAGCGGCACCAATGCAGACGCTTTTAACATTCAGTCCTATGGAAACTGTTTCGTTACTCCCAGCAGCACCAATAGCAGTGCTTATGCTGTTCAACCGAAAACCGGACTTGAACCCGGTACCTATACAGCTACGATCAGCTGCACGGACGCAGACAGCAAATTGGCTGTCCCTGTAACAGCTACGGTTACGCTTACGGTAGGCGAGCATCATTTTGATACGAGCACATGGAAAGACAATGCAACACATCACTGGAATCCTTGTACCGACACAGGTTGTACCGCACACGGCAATGAAGCTATGCATAACAGCGATACAGTAAAAAATGCGGAGGCAGCCACCTTTGACACAGACGGCTACACCGGAGATAAGCATTGCTCCTTCTGCGACAGACAAATGGAAACAGGTACAGCGATTGCTGCCGGAAAATACATCCGTGAATCCAAAGCGACCATGACCCCTGCCTCCATTACCGCAGATCAGTGCGCCAACGACCTTGTGTTTGCATCCCTGGAGACAAGCAAATATACTGTTGCTCTGCACAGTGTTTATGATATGACGGATGAAAGCCTGAATACCGCGAGCGGCAAGTATCCGACCGATACAAGATTTGTCGCCGGACATCAGTATCGGATTATTTTCAGTTTTTCCGAGGTCAGCCCTTATGTTTACGATGAAACGCGCTCTACGCATTGTTCAACCTTTACCTTGAACGGTGCTGCAACAAACCTGGCCCCATTTACTTCTTTGGCCGGTTCGACATATCGTATGATAGAACGCACTGCGGGAGCATCGGGTATTACCACCTACACCGTGACCATTAACGCAGGCGCGAATATGACACTTGCTTCGGGCAGTGCAAACCAAAGCGGTTTGAGCGGCGCTATGACAGACACTGTCTACACAGCGGCTGACGGCTACTATTTCCCGACGGATTACGCCGTAGAGGCAGTAAACGGCATCTCGGTGACGAGAAACAGTTATACGCAGATCACCGTTTCCGGTACGCCCACTGCGAATACGGCAATCACATTGACTCAGGCAACCGCCAAGACCAAGGAAGCTACTCCGTCTGCTGCATTTACCGCCGACAGCGAAAACGGCGGTAAGCTCACCGGTGTTGACAACACCATGAAGTACAGCGTGAACGGCGGCTCGAACTGGCTCGACATTGCCGGCGACAATATGGCAATTACCAGTGTCACCACAGCCAACGGCGTCCAGGTCAAGAAGCCTGCTACCGATGCAAACACCAAGCTGGATTCCGATATTCAGAGCATCGACGTTACAAAGAGCGCAACACCCACCGGTGTGACCGGCGCGGCATGTACCACAAGCGCAAATAACGACGGTAAGCTTCAGAATGTGACCAACTTAATGGAGTATAAGAAATCTGACGCCGGAAGCTGGACTGACTGCGGCGGTACAGAAGTGACAGGACTTGCAAACGGCACCTATTATGTGCGCGTAAAAGCGAGCGGTACTGCACTCGCATCTGACAATCAGACCGTGACTGTTGCGGCATACGCAGCCCCGAGTCACACCCACAGCTGGGCAACTGCATGGAGCAATGATGAAACCTACCACTGGCACAACTGCACTGCTGAGGGCTGCGACGTGACGGAGAACTCCGGCAAGGACGGCTACGGCACGCACGACTACACCGACGATACCGACACCACCTGCAACACCTGCGACTACGAGCGCACCGTTGCCCATGAGCACACCTTCGGCGCATGGAGCGACGAAGTCCCTGCCACCTGCAAGACCACCGGTACGAAGGGTCACAAGGACTGCACCGGCTGCAATAAGCACTTCGATGCAGACGGCAACGAGATCACTGATCTCACCATCCCCGTTGACCCCGCCAACCACGAGGGTACGCTGGGCGACTGGGTCAAGACCGACCCCGACAAGCACTGGAAAGAGTATTCCTGCTGCCATGTAAAGGCTGAGGAAGCAACTCATACCGCCAGCGACTGGATCACCGACACCGCAGCAACGGCTACCACTGAAGGCACGAAGCATAAGGAATGCACCGTTTGCCACCGTGAACTGGAAATCGGTACGATTCCGGCAACCGGCTATACCATTACCTTTGACGCCAACGACGGTACAGGCATAATGGCAGATGTAACCGGTGTTTCCGGTGAATACACGCTCCCTGCAAACGGCTTCACTGCTCCTGCCGGTAAGCAGTTCAAGGCTTGGAGCGTTGGCGGTGTTGAAAAGGCTGCTGGCGACAAGATTACCGTTACTGCAAATACTACCGTAACTGCAATTTGGGAGCCGATCCCGGTCACCGAGTACACCATTACCTTTAATGTCAACGGCGGCAGCGGTACGATCCCCTCGCAGACCACAAGCGGACAGAAGCTCTCCAGCCTGCCCACCGCTACCCACAGCGGCAGCTATAGCTTCGCCGGCTGGTACACCGCAGCAAGCGGCGGCACCAAGATCACGACCGCTCATGTGTTCACTGGCAATACCACCGTCTATGCGCACTGGACCTACACCGGCGGCTCTTCCTCCGGCGTCGTCAGCGCTCCCACCTATCCCATCACCGTGGATAAGAGTGTGAACGGCAGCGTCTCTGTTTCGAACGGCAGCGCCGTCAAGGACGCCTCTGTGACCATCACGGTGAAGCCCGACAAGGGCTATACGCTCGAAACGCTCACCGCTCTGGATAAGAACGGCTATGCGCTGGAGCTGACCGAGAAGAACGGCAGATTCACCTTCAAGATGCCCGCCTCGGCGGTCATCGTCAAGGCGACCTTCATGGACGACAACACGATGCTGAACCTCTTCGTCGACGTCAAGGCGAGCGACTACTTCTATGACGCGGTCCTGTGGGCGGCGGAGAAGGGCGTCACCAGCGGCACGGACGCGCTGCACTTCAGCCCCAACGCGCCTTGCACGAGAGCGCAGATCGTCACCTTCCTGTGGCGCGCGGCCGGTTCTCCCGCTCCCAAGAACATGAGCAGCTTCGCGGATGTTCCCGCTGACGCCTTCTATGCCAAGGCGGTTGCCTGGGCTGTCGAAAACGGCATCACCGGCGGCACTGGCGACGGTAAGTTCAGCCCCGATGCTACCTGCACTCGTGCACAGGCAGTCACCTTCCTCTATCGCGCCTCCGGCGCGCCGGCTGTCAGCGGCAATGCAGCCTTCAGCGATGTGGCAACCAACGCCTACTATGCGGCGGCAGTCAAGTGGGCGGAGAAGAACGGCATCACCGGCGGCATCGGCGGCGGCCTGTTCGGCTCCAACAACAACTGCACGAGAGCCCAGATCGTCACCTTCCTCTATCGCAGTGTGAAGTGATCCTCCGGGCATAACGCGCAAGCAAAGCACCGAAAGGCGCGGCGGCATCGCCGCCGCGCCTTTCTCCCAAAAATCGAAAACGGGCGGGCGGGACCCTTTCCCACCGAGCGAGGAGGCATATCCATGAAAAAACAAATCTTCCTGCTGGCGGCGCTGGCCGCCGGTCTTGTGCTGTGTCTCGCCGCTTGCGGGGAAACCAACGGAGACCCCATCACCGTCACCCTCTGGCATGTTTACGGAGGTGAGGTGAACTCACCCATGAACGCGCTGGTGGAGGAGTTCAACCGCACCGTCGGGCAGGAGCAGGGCATCCGAGTGCGGGTGGACAGCGTCAGCAACAGCGGCGTTATCCACGAGAGCGTGCTGGCCGCCGCCTACAAGGATCCCGGAGCGCCCGAGCTGCCGGACCTGTTCGTGTCTTACCCAAAGACCGTGCCGGCGCTGCCGGATGAGAACATTCTGGCGGACTACCGGGACTATTTTACCGACGAAGAGCTGGAGGGCTACATCCCTGAATTTGTTGAGGAAGGAACGATCCATGACCGGCTGGTCATTCTGCCGCTGGCAAAATCCACGGAGATCCTCTTTGTGAACAAAACAGCCTTTGACCGTTTCGCCGCCGAAACCGGCGCAAGCCTGGACGAGCTGGCCACCTGGGAGGGGCTGTACGCCATGGCGGAGCGGTATGCGGACTGGTCGGGCGGCAAGTGCTTCTTCGTTCACGACTACCACTTCAACTATTTCCAGGTGGGGGTGGAGTCGCTGGGCGAGGACTTTTTCGACAAGAACGGCATTGCCTTCGGCCCCAAATTCGCCTACGCATGGGAGCCTTACGCCAGAGCTGCGCTGACCGGCGGACTGTGGCTGGGCAGCGGCTATGCCACCGAGCCGCTGCGCACCGGCGACGTGATCGCGTCCGTTGCCTCGTCCGCCAGCGTGCTGTACTATTCCGACGTTGTGACCTATGAGGACAACCGTACCGAGCAGGTGGAGATCGTCTCGCTGCCCTGTCCCGTCTTTGAGGACGGAGAAAAGCTGGTCATGCAGCGGGGCGCGGGAGTCTGCACGGTAAAGTCCACGCCGGAGCGGGAAAAGGCCTGTATGACCTTTCTGAAGTGGCTGACCGAGCCGGAGCGGAACGTGAATTTCGTTACGTCTCTTGGATACATGCCGGTGACGAAGGAGGGCTTTGACCGCTATCTGCCTGCCGCCATCGAGACGCTGAGCGATCCCATGTATGTTTCGCTCTATGAAGCCTTTCTGAAGACACGGCAGGACGACACGTTCTATGTGCCGCCCCAGCGGGAGGATTATCTCAATCTTGAGACCCACTTTGAAAAGGCGGTGCGTCTGCGCCTGGCGGCCGGGCGGGCCCAGTACCTGGAGCAGGGTGCGGACGCGCTGGAGCCGCTGCTTCGTACCGTGCGGGAGGAACTCCAAAAAAGCTATGGCAAGTGACAAAAATGGGAAGGGAGGGATCTCCGTGCTGCTTTTGAGCGGGCGTCTGTCCAAAACTGACAGTTCAGCGGGCAACCGCAGCATCGGCGGCAGTCTGGTGCTGTACTGGCTGTGCATGGTGCTGGCGATGCTGGCTGCCGCGCTGCTACTGCTGAGCGTGACGGGTGTCCTCTCCCGCACAGCACGCCAATTCGGAGAAACGGCGGCTTTGCAGCAGAGCAACACCGCCGCACTTTTTACTGCCCAGATGGATGCCCTCGCCGCGCAGGGCATTGAGCTTTCCGAAACGGTCGGCGGAGAGCTGGAGCGCTTTCTTGCCCACCGCGGTCTCTCCTTTGACGCGCTGAATGACGATCCGGCGCTTATCGCAGAGCTGGAATCCCTGATGATCCCCGCTCTGGAAACCGCCATGGCGGGCAGCACCTGCAGCGGCGTATATTTCTGTCTGGATGCCACGGCCAATACAACGCTGCCGGAATCCAAAACCTCCCGCATGGGGGTGTATCTCCGCTATTCCGGTCTGCGCTCCGCCCATCCCAGCGGCATCACAGCCTATTTCCGGGGAGCGGTGGATGCCGCGCGGGAAAACGGCCTGCAGCTTCATAACCGCTGGAATCCGGAGCTGGACACGTCCCTGATCCCCGGCTACCGGCAAGTCATGGCGTGGGAGGGTGAGCGGCTCTCCGGCGGCTGCCTCTGGACGGGGCGGGTGCCGCTGCTGGATACCTGGGAGAGCGTGACGCTGCTGTGCGTTCCCGTGCGGGATGGGAGCGGAACGGTGCGGGGGGTCTGCGGCATGGAGCTCAGCGAGCTCTACTTCGGCCTGTCCCACAGCACGGTCCCCAGCTCCTACGGCAGCTTTCTGATGCTGCTGGCCCCTATGAACGGGGATACCCTCCTTCTGGATAAGGCCATGCTGGGCAGCACAGAGGGGACGGACCTGTCGGCCTCCGGCGAGATGAGGATCCGAAGCGGCCGGGACTACGATACCTTTATCTGGAACGATACGACCTATCTCGGAAAGTACCAGGTCATCCCCGGACGGCTGGCGGATGGCTATCCGCTGGCGGCGGTAACGCTGATACCGGAGAGCGGCTACCGCCACCGTGCCCAGACCGCCCGCATCGGCTGGATCCTTGGCTCCCTGGGCTTCCTTGCGGGGATGCTGGTGCTGGCCGCCGCCCTTTCCCGCCGCTTTGCCACGCCCATTGCCCAGGGCTTTGCGGCGGCCAGAAGCCAGGCGCAGGACTGGCAGCCCACGGGGATCCGGGAGATCGACGAGCTGACGGCCTACTTCCACAGCCGTCTGCGGGAAAGCCAGCCCGAGGTCGCCCTGCCCCGGCAGGTGGAAAGCCTTGTGTCCGAGCTGATCGACCGGGCAAAGGGGCTGACCGGTACGGAGCGCGTGATCCTGCGCTACTATGCCGAGGGCTATGCGGTCAAGGACATCTCCGGCCTGCTGTTCATCAGCGTGGGGACGGTGAAGGGTCACAACAGCCACATCTACAGCAAGCTGGGAGTGGATTCCTACGACAGCCTGAAAGCTTATCTGGATGTTCTCCGGCGCTGTGAGCGGCTGGAGGAGCTGCTGCAGGGCGGCGGTAAATGATCGTACCGATAAAAAAGGCTGCCAACCGGCAGCCTTTTTCATATCAATAACGGACAGGGGTGTTTTTCCCGCGCCGCAGCACCTGCCCAAAGGGCGAACATCTCTATCAAAAGACGGAGGACGGAAAAACCAGCCTCCGTCTTTTGTTTGTTGAAAGCGCTCAACAGATGCCGATGGTTTTTATGTGTTCCGTCTATGACTGAGTCTTGTTTTTGCGGGTTTTGCCCCAAAACAGGACTCAGGCCTATATTTTTTCCCTGCGAAAACTGGTAGAGATAGAGTCAACAGAGCCACAATCGGGAGAACTGCCGGAGAGGAGGGACTACACATGAAGCAGGTCATAAAGGAGGCGATGGGAGACTGCTCTACCATAGGGGAGTTTCGCTTTCTCCTTCGCTGTCAGGAGTGCGGCAGAACATGGCACAGCAGCCCCGTCCGTTTTTCCAAGGCCGGCACGGAGCCGGAGACAGAGGGGATGCGCGCGGTGTTCCGGACGCTCTACGAGCGGGAACGGGAGGCTGCCCGGGAAAAAGCCGCGGCGGAGGCCTTAGAGATCTTCAGCCAATGCCCTGTCTGCGGCAGACTGGTGTGCGACCGCTGCTTCCTGATCTGCGAGGATCTGGATCTATGCGCTGCCTGCGCGAAAGCATTGCAGGTGCGCGGCAATATCGTGGCAGGAGAAGCTTCCTCCCCGCGGGAGTTTCCTGCCGAATCAGCCGGAAGGATTTCAACAGAAGAAGATAACACGACATGAGAAAACAGAAGCTTGCTGAGAGAACACTCTTTCCGCAAGGCGAACGCAAATTATGGGAGAAAGGAACGTATCATGCAAGTAACACTCACCCATCTGCCGGATACGGCGGCGGAATTTGAGGCGTTGTCCCGCCGCACGCCGGAGGAAGTCTGCGCATGCTTCCTGTGCGCATTGAACCTATACATAAAGGACAAGGACGCGGGTGTGGCCGCCATGGACCTGCTGCGCGGGCCGCGTCCCATGACACCCTACGACGCGCAGTTCCTGCGCGACCGGCTGCGGGGCAAGGAGTATCTGCCGCTTGCCTACTTTGAGGGCGCAGCGCCGGAAAACAGCTATACCCCTGCGCAGCCCTATGTGCTGAACGTCCTGCCGGATCCCCGTCCCCAGGACATGGAGCCGGGCTATCTCCGGCTGTTTCTCAGGACGGCAGGCGCGGATTCCCCCCGCCCCATCAAGCTGCGGCAGAAGCCCTCTACCGGGGAATGGTTTTTGTGGGAGTATTCCAGCCCCTTGAGCGGCATCCGCATCCCCGCCGCGCAGGATCCGTGGGCATGACGCGATGGGAAAGAGATGTTTGGCGCTGGTGCTGGCGCTGCTGCTGGCACTCAGCCTGAGCGCCTGCGGCAGCCAGCCGGGTACCGCCACTCCCCCCACCGGCAGCGGCGGAGAAAACGACAGCGCATCGCCCACACCTGCATCGCATGACACCACCTATTGGACTGCCGTGCGGTATGAGTCCTACAATCCCTCCTTCGGCCGCACGGAGGTCAGCGCCATGCCCACGGAGAAATGGTGGGCGGACCTCTACCTCAATGAGGACGGAACCGCGCTGTTCCGGGAGGCGCTGGGCTTTGGCTACGCCTCTTACCTGATAAACGCCGAATGGTGGCTGGGGGCGGACAATGCCCTGCGGCTGACCGGAGAAGACCTTGACGGAAGCTTCATCTCCATGGACGGACGCAAGGAGAAGGACGGCTCCGTGATGCTGGAGACCCCTTACGGGAATCGCTTCTATTTTGCGCCAGCGGAACGGCCGGTTTCCGGCGGGGAGCTCTGTATGGCGGACCTGGAGGGGACCTGGCGGATGAGCGCCGGTGAAGCGGAGGGCGACGAGTTCAGTCCGGAGGAGATGCACATGGCCTCTCTGCTGAACATTGAGCGCTGGTGGTTCGACGATGAGGGCGGCTATACCCTGCGTGCCGACTACTACAGCGCCCACCTTTTGGATACGGACGCTCCGGAATACGAGACGGAGGAGGATCTGCTGACGGAAAAGCTGGATGAGCCGCTGATGTACGGCCTTCCCAACGAGCTTTGGCCTGCTCGGCTCTACGCCGAAGATTCTGAGACGGAGTACTATGTCACCCTGACGGACCGGAACACCCTGTACCTCCGGCAATACGATGAGATGGACAACGCGCCGGCAGCCCGCACCGCCATCTATACGCGCGAAGAGAGCCTCCTGCCGGAGCCGCTGACGTTGGCCCTGGCGGACGAACCCGATAAGTCGCTGATGTTTTACTGGCGCGACCCGCCTGTGGAGGTGGCGCAGCCGCTTGCTGCGATCCCCATGACCGCGCTGGAGAAGGGCGGGCAGAACAAGCTGCTGCTGGTGGGACGCTGGTACGCGTCGGATATCCGGTTCTGCACGGGAACGCCCCAGCTGAACGCGGACGGCACCATGCGGGAGTGGATCACGGATACGGTGCTGTATGAGGGAACGATCCGGATCAACGAACCCCAGTGGTTCTCTCTTACGATTCCGGAGAAAACGGCAAAGCTGTGCCTGTTCATGAAGCGGCCCTGGGACGAGAGCTGGTTCACCTGGCCCATTACGGATCAGGCTCCGTTTTTTGTCGGCGGAGACACCTTCCTGACGGAAGTAGATTAGTGCTCCGCCGCCCTGACGGCGAAGCGGCAGTCATTGCAAGGAAAGCATTTCAAACAAAATCAAACAGAAAAGGAGACAGGAACTATGGGACTCATTAAAGCGGCATTGGGCGCAACTGGCGGCGTGCTGGCCGACCAGTGGAAGGAATACTTCTATTGCGAAGCCATCCCCTCGGATGTGCTGGCGGTAAAGGGCAGGAAAAAGGCCACGGGCCGGTCCAGCAACAAGCACGGCGACGACAACATCATCACCAACGGCAGCGTGATCGCCATTGCGGACGGCCAGTGCATGCTCATCGTGGAGCAGGGCAAGGTGGTCGATGTGTGTGCAGAGCCCGGCGAATACACCTACGATATGTCCACCGAGCCGAGCATCTTCTCCGGTGATCTGGGCGATGGCGTCAAGGACGTGTTCGCCAACATCGGCAAGCGCTTCACCTTCGGCGGCGAGGCCCCCAAGGATCAGCGCATCTACTACTTCAACACCAAGGAGCTGACGGGCAACAAGTACGGCACGCCCAGTCCCGTTCCCTTCCGCGTGGTGGACCAGCGCGCGGGCATCGATCTCGATATCGGCATCCGCTGCTTCGGCGAGTACAGCATCCGCCTCAAGAACCCGCTGCTGTTCTACACCAACGTCTGCGGCAACGTCAGCGAGGACTATAAGACCGAGAATATCGCGGGCCAGATGAAAACTGAGCTGCTGACCGCTCTTCAGCCCGCGTTTGCAAAGATCAGCGAAATGGGCATCCGCTACTCCGCCCTGCCCGGCCACACGCTGGAGCTGGCGGACGCCCTCAATGAGCAGCTTTCCGGCAAGTGGCGGGATCTTCGCGGCATGGAGATCGTCTCCTTCGGCGTTTCCAGCGTGAAGGCCAACGAGGAAGACGAGCAGATGATCAAGGAACTGCAGCGCAACGCGGCCTTCATGGACCCCACCCGCGCGGCGGCGCACCTTGTCGGCTCGCAGGGCGACGCAATGAAGGCGGCAGCCGCCAACACAGGCGCAGGCCCCGCCATGGCCTTCATGGGCATGGGCATGGCCGGTCAGGCAGGCGGCATGAACGCACAGAACCTCTTCCAGATGGGTCAGCAGCAACAGATGCAGATGCAGCAGCAGGCGGCGCAGCCCGCTCCCGCTCCGACGGTGCAGGGCTGGACCTGTTCCTGCGGCCAGAGCGGCATCACCGGCAACTTCTGCCCCAACTGCGGCAGCAAGAAGCCTGAGCCCAAGCCCGCGGGCGACAGCTGGAAATGCGCCTGCGGCGCGACCGTTACCGGCAAGTTCTGCCCCGAGTGCGGCAGCCCCAAGCCCGCCGTCGCGGACGACGGCTGGACGTGTGCCTGCGGCGCGGTGAACAAGGGCAAGTTCTGCTCTGCGTGCGGCGCGAAAAAGCCCGCCGGCGTCCCCCAGTATAAATGTGACAAGTGCGGCTGGGAGCCTGCCGACCCCCAGCATCCCCCCAAGTTCTGCCCCGAGTGCGGCGATCCCTTTGACGATGGGGACATCGTTGGATGAAGCGCCGGATGATCTGGATCCTTCTGGCGGGGATACTCGTAGGTTTAGCCCTTTCCGGGCTCTATAAGCACTTTGTCACAGATCAGATCATGGACGGAGGCGACGGCATGGAAAATCCGGATGCCGCGTTCCTGCTGGACGGCGACCACACCTATGCGGACAATTCCGTCCTCTGGCCCGTGCTGGAGGGGACATGGGAAAGTGAAGATGGCCGCTGGCAGGCGAGCATCGGCGAAGAGAGCGGCATCGTTCTCAGCGCGGACGGCGAGACCGTCTTGGCGTCCCCCCTCGATTTTACCTATCTCCGGCCGGGCAAGGTCGTCTGGACGGAGCTGGAAGCGGAGGAGCGCGAGCTTGTGACGCCGGACGGTGCTTCACTTGGCAGGATCAAGGAATTTGGCTATGAGGCATCGGACGGCGAGGGCAGCGGAACGCTGGAGCTGACGCTGGAACGGCCGGACGAGAGCGAAGAAACGGTGACATTCCAAAAAACACAGAAACAGGAGCAATAGATCATGGGCTTATTTGATAAGAAGTACTGCGACATCTGCGGCGAGAAGATCGGCCTTCTCGGCAACCGCAAGTTAGAGGACGGCAATCTCTGCAAGGACTGCGCGAAAAAGCTTTCGCCGTGGTTCAGCGACCGCCGCCGTTCCACGGTGGAGGACATCAAAGGGCAGCTTGCCTACCGCGAGGAAAACCGGGAAAAGGCGGCGCAGTTCCGCACCACCCGCTCATTCGGCGAGGATTGGAAGGTGCTGCTGGACGAGGATCACCGCTGGTTCACCGTCACCCGCGCACGGGATCTGGCGGAGGCCAATCCTGATATTCTGGACTTTGACGCCATCACCGGCTGCCGAATGGACATCGATGAGAGCCGCACGGAGCTGACGCGCGAGGATGCAGACGGCAAGGACGTGAGCTACGTTCCGCCTCGCTACGAGTATTCCTACGACTTTTTCCTTGTCATCTCCGTCCGCCACCCCTACTTTGACGAGATGCGCTTTTCGCTCAACAGCAGCTCTGTGTACTATGAACCGCAGAAACTGCCGCAGCGCGCTCCGATGAGTCACGCGCCGATGGATCGGCCCTCGGGACGCCCCAAGATGATCAATGCGAGCCGTGTCGATCCGGAGGACTGCGCGGAGTGCCGCAAGTATCGTCAGATGGGCGACGAAATCTGCCAAGCGCTTGAGCAGGCGCGCAGCGGCGGCAAGCAGCCTGCCGGCGCTGCACCGGAAGAGAACATCATCATGCGCGAAGCTGCGCAGGACATTCCCGCGGCAGGCCCCTGGACGTGTCCCGCCTGCGGCGGCGCCAACACGGGCAAATTCTGCGAATACTGCGGTTCCCCCCGCCCCTGACATCCGGCGCCGCGCAGCACAGACGCTGCCGTGGCAGGAAGCAGACAACACATGGGAACACCTCTTCGAGGGATCGACAATATATAAATACAAAAATTTTAGGAGGAAACGATTATGGCTAACCTGACCGAAAATTTGAAGGACTCTATGACCGCAACCTTCCCCCGCGAATTTGATATCCCCAACGCAATGACGATCCAGGAGATCTATGACAAGCTGAACGCCCGCGCTGCGGCGTTCCAGATGCCGTTTTCCGTCAAGGGCGGTATTCCCGGCGAGCGCGTCGTCTTTGAGAAGGAACCAAACCTTGATGTTATCATCTGGCTCCATGTCAAGAACGGCACGCACATCAAGATCACGCCGGTCACGCAGGACAGCAGCGCCACGATCAACGGCATCAACGTCGGCAAGAACAGCGTGATGCGCAAGGGCGTCAAGGGCGTTGCCAGCAGACCGCTGCTGCAGGGCCAGTACATCGACGGTGTGACCGACACCATCAAGAAGATCCTTGCCGACGAGACGGTTCCCGATTATGTGGCGCCTGCGGTAATGCCCGGCGCGGATAAGCCGCTGAACTGGCTGACGCTCCTGCTGCTGTGCATCTTCGTCGGCGGCGCGGGCATCCACCGCTTCTATGCGGGCAAGATCGGCACGGGCATTCTCTACCTCTTCACCGGCGGCCTGTTCGGGATCGGCTGGCTCATTGACCTTGTCAAGATCGCCACCGGGAAATTCACGGATAAGAACGGCAATGTCGTTCAAAAGGCATAATGCCGCCGCCTGAAGCGCAGATCGCGGAACCACAGGATCGATGATAAGGAGTTTACTATGAAAAAGATCGTTTCTCTTGCACTGGCATTGGTGCTGGTGCTCTCCCTTACCGCCTGCGGCGGTAAGGATGGCGGGAAATCCGCCGACCCCAACCTCGGCAAATACATCGGCACAGAGTTCTCCAGCGACGGCGACAGTTGGTATTCCTTAGCCGACCTCTATGACGGCGAGTGCTATATCGAGCTCAAGAGCGGCGGCAAGGGCGTGTTCTGTCTGGGCGGCGAGGCGACCGACATCAAGTGGTCGCTGGAAAGCGACGGCGCTTTGACGCTCAAGCGCGACGGTTTGGAAAGCAATGGCCTTTTACAGGACGGCTGCATCATGCTCAACGATCTCTGGGGCAACGAGGTCTACACCCTCTACGAGAAGGAAGATGCCGGCTCCTCGCCGGAAAAGACCGGCGATAAGCTGCTCGACTGGTGGAACGGCGACTGGTACGGCTGGTGGAAGATGACCGGCTGCTCGGGCTATTACGAAGACATGGAGGGCGACTGGTGGGATATCTGCGGCAATATTGACATCGGCGCAGACAAGACCGGCGTCGTCCGTCTCTGGGATGAGGACTACTCAAGAGACAGCCTCATGGCGAAGGTGAATGTCACCCTGAGCACCGCCGGCACCGGTGAGCACGGCACGATGACCTCCGAGGACGGCCAGTTCACGGATATCGCTATCGAGCACGCGGACTGGATCGTTGACCCTGGCCTGGCGGATCGGGATGATCTCATCTGCATCGACGGCTGGTATGAAAACGGCGAGGATGAGTTCTACTACGAGATCTATCTGCGCCCGTGGGGAACCTACTGGGACGACGCGGATGAGGATTCTCGCCCCAAGTCCTACGACGACTGGTATCTGCCCCTCATCAAGGCGGGCAAGTCCATGCCGGACACCATCGGCGCGGACGCCCCGGCAAGCAGCGGCGATACGAAGTCCACAGCGCCGAGCGGCAATTCAAATGCTCCCAACGGTACCGGCCTTGTGAGCGAGGAAGCGGTGCAGAAGGGCTACGTGTGGATGAACGAGGTCAATAACAATATTTTTGACAGCACCTACGAAGACCTCGTCGATTACTTCGGCGTGGAGGGTGAGTTCGTCAAGGAAGAGTACAGCGACCACATGAAGAGGAACCAACGCTACTACAAGTGGGTCTCGAAGGACGATTCCAGCCACTACGTCTACGTCAACTTCGCCGAGGAGGAACCGGGCGTTTATAAGGTCAGCGCCTTCAACACCAGCGGCTTCTCCGGCAAGGAGGCGATTGAAAAGTATCTTGACACCGTGAAGGCTGAGGCGGCTGAGGTGAATAAGGCCGCCACCGCAAACGCCAAGATGAAGGACTTCTCCGTAACCGTCACGCAGTTCGCGCACGATGATGTCGCGGTCAAGATCACGACGAAGATCCCCGAGTCCGGCTGGTCGTATGACGAGGGAAAGAAATGCCTTGTGGAAAACGACGATCCCACAGCCTTCGGCGCGGGTGCCATCAGATTCGAGGTAAGAGCCAATGTGGAGGACTTCGACTACTACAAGGACAGCTTTGAAAACTATCAGGATATCGATGATCGCGTGATCGGCGGTATCACCTTCAAGGGCCGCACCTACAAGCGCATCGGCTACGACTGGATCGAGTACGTCGCGCAGATCGACGATGGGCGTGCGCTGTCCATCGGACTGACAGATATTGACTGCGTTCCGGGTACGATGCCCGACGTTATCCTCAGCGGCATGACGATCAAGTAAGGTCATCCCCGTCCAAGGCTTACTTTGCCTGACCACAGTGTATCAAACGGCGCCCGCCCGCAGCGCGGGCGGGCGCTTCCTTGTGAGAAAAAGAAAGAGGTGGAACCATCTATGCCAACACAGGTAACCAACTATCAATGCCCCGGCTGCACCGGCCCGCTGCACTTTGTAGGTGCGAGCGGTAAACTGGAGTGTGACTACTGCGGCGCAAGCTACGACGTTGCGGAGATCGAGGCGCTCTACGCGGAGAAAGAAGAGAAGGCCGCGGCGGCGCAGCAGGCGGCTGAAGAAAAGGCCGCGGAGCAGAAGAAAGCGTCCGCCGACGGCGGCGATTGGGATACCTCCGGCTTCAGCGACGACTGGGGCGAGGAGGGCGCGCACATGAAAGCGTACAGCTGCCCCAGCTGCGGCGCGGAGCTCATCTGCGATGAGAGCACGGCGGCAACATCCTGCCCCTATTGCGGCAACCCCACGGTGGTGCCGGGGCAGTTTGCCGGTCAGCTGAAACCGGATTTCATTATCCCCTTCAAGTACAGCAAAGAGGACGCCGTCAAGGCGCTGAAAGAGCACTGCGCGGGAAAAATTTTCCTGCCCAAGAGTTTCACCAACGAAAACCATATTCAGAAAATTCAGGGCATTTATGTTCCGTTCTGGATGTTTGACGGCGAGGCGGAGGGCGATGCCCATTACGAGGCGACCCGCTCCCGCACCTACACCTCCGGGGATTATGAAATCACGGAGACAAGACATTTTGACGTTTACCGCGCCGGCAGAGTGACTTTTGAAAAGGTTCCGGTGGATGCGTCCAGTAAAATGCCGGATGACCACATGGATTCTATCGAACCCTATGACTACAAAAAGCTGAAACCCTTCTCCACGGCCTATCTTCCCGGGTATTTGGCGGATAAATTCGACGTCACCGTGGAGCAGAGCCGGGAGCGGGCGGATCAGCGCTGTCAGGGAACCTTGGACGCAGCGCTGCGGAGCAGCGTGAGAGGTTATGATACCTGCATTCAAACCGGCGGCAGCTCCAGTCTACAGCGCGGCAAGGTGCATTATGCCTTGATGCCGGTGTGGATGCTGAACACGAAGTGGCACGGCAAGGACTTTACCTTTGCCATGAACGGACAGACCGGAAAACTGGTGGGCGACCTTCCCATGAGTTGGGGACGGTTTTGGGGGCTGTTTGCCGCCATTGCCGCACCGCTGTCGATTTTGGGAACGATTGTCTCCGTGCTGATGCTGCGATAAGGAGGGGCGGACATGAACAAGAAATTCACAGCTTTGCTGATGGCGCTCCTGTTGGCGCTGACACTGTGTGTTCCTGCCATGGCGGTGTCGGAATACGGTGTGATTTATGACGAGACCGATTCCCTTGGCTCCGTGGAGCTGGATTACATGGGCGAGCATGCCCTGCCGGAGCTTTCGGAAAAATTGCAGATGGACCTGCGGATTGACGTATTTACCGATGAGGATGTGTCTGCGGATACCGACGTCATGGACATTGCGGAATACGTCTATGAAAACAGCGGCTATGGTTGGGGCGAGAACCGGGACGGCGTTTCCCTGACGCTGCTGATGCGGGCGCAGCCGGACGGAACCTATGCACTGGCAGAAGACGATTGGAGCATTTATACCTTTTTGAGCCAGACCCGGGGCAGCGCGCAGGATTTGGCGGATACCGTATATGATGCGGTGGCACCTTACATGGCGGAGCGGGCATGGAACGGGGAAGACGTGACCATGAGCGGAACGGCACTGATTCAAGCCACCGATGCCATGATGAATGCCGTGACGGAGTATATCAACGCGAATTGCCCGCCCAGCGAGACGGAACCGGACCCGGAGCCGGCGGCAACGCCCACCACGGCGGTGCCAAATGTGCCCCGGACCTTGAAAAGCGAGAGCATGAGCTATGTGTTCGACCACAGCCACATGCTCACCGATACCCAGCGGGCGGAGCTGGAGGCACAGGCAAAGGAAATTTCCCTGCGCCATCATTGCGGCGTCTACGTTGCGTTTGTAGATGATTACACCGTGTACAGCGACGGCGGCGGTGTTTACAAAACCACGTATCAGCTCTACCACGGAGATCAACTGGGTATGGGCGATGACCGGGACGGCATTATCATTCTGCTGAGCATGGCGGAGCGGGATTACGCCATGTTTGTTTACGGTACGTATGCGGAAACCGCCTTTAACAGCTACGGTCGGGAAAAATTGGAAAAGGCATTCCTGGGCAACTTCAAGGAAGATGACTGGTATGGCGGCGTTTCCAATTATCTGAGCACTTGCGACGAGTACTTGACCCGGGCTGACGCAGGAAAACCCGTGCGGGAAAGTCCGGCACTGCTGATTGCGATTGCCGTTGTAGCCTCCTGCCTCTTGTCCGGCGCGATTTGTCTGTTCTTAAAGCGCAGCATGAAAACCGTACATCAGAAAGTCGAGGCAAACGAGTATGTTGCACCGGGCGGCTTGCAGCTGAGCAAGCAGTACGACCGCTACACCCACACCACCGAAACTCGCACCAAGATCAGTTCCGATTCTGACAGCGGCAGTACCAGCAGCTGCAGCGGCGGAGGCGGCAGCGGCCGCAGCGGAAAGTTTTGAAAAGGAGGCGGACGATGAAGCAGTGTATCCTGCGCCGAGCCCTTTCGGCACTTCTCTGTCTGGTGCTGGCGCTGAGCCTGACTGCCTGCGGCGGAGAGACCGAGCGGCCCGAGACAGAAGGCGGCAGCGGCATGACAGGGGCGCTTTCCGGCGGCAAGGGCAATGTGTCTGAACCAAAGGACGATCCAGAGAAAGCGGAGGCGGGACTTGTCCTGCTGCGGGCGTGTATGGCAGAGGATGACCAGTTGGCCGGCGCGGTGGCCTACCTCGGTCAGCGCGAGCCAAACGACAGATCGTCGATGACGGAGTGGCTGCTCGAAAACAGCGGCGATCTTGTTTCCGAGCTGCCGTTCCTGCTGGAGATCCCGGCGGAGCGCGTACTCGGCGGAGAGAGCGGCAAGCTCTACTGCATCGTCCCCCGGGACGAGAGCACCAGCCTCGCTGTAAATCATGTGACCTGGGAGTCACAGGGCAACGGCGTGTGGCCAGTGGCGGACGAGGTCCTCTATCGGGAAGAATACGCGCAGCCTGTGCTGGTATTCGTGAATTATGAGGAATGGCCGGATGAGCCGGACACGGAGGTCAACCTTGTGACCAACGACGGCCTGGAGGTGAAATGGTATCCGCTGACCGATGAGTCCGGCTGCCCCGTCGTGCCCACCGGCGTGAACTACGCCCCCATGCTGATGGATTTTGGGATCTTTGGCGCTATCACAGGTCTTGACTATCCCGAGGATTGGGAGCCGGCGGGCGACGACTGGTGGCTGCCGCCTACGGATATGGGTCTGGCAGACACCACCTGGGTCTGTGATGACTGGCTGATGAGCCTGCACTACGGCGACTGCGACCCTGACTATGCCGGGATCGCCGAGCTCTACCACCGCTTTGAAGACAATACAGAGCTGACACGGATCTTTTCCGGCGTGTGGCGCATGGAGGATGACTGCCTGCGGCTGGATCTCTCCGCCGGCGTCGGCAGCTCCCTCAGCGGTAGTTTCCCGATCCTCATCTCCCCCTCCGGCGAGGAGATGCATTTCCAGCGTTCGCGCAGCGGCGAAGGGGTCCCCTTCCTGCCGGACGATATGGACTCCATTGATCTGACACGGAGCTATGGCTAAGCCCCCTTTCATTTTTCCAAACATTTGCAGTTCTCCCCACATCTATTCTATCGAGAGACGCTGAAACAAAAAATGCTCGTAAGGCAGTGTGAAGTGATCCTCCGGGCATAACGCACAAGCAAAGCACCGAAAGGCGTGGCGGCAGGAAAACTGTGCCGCCTGGACATTCAGGAACCGAACGCGGGCTTGGCCGCCTGCTGCTGAAATGTGGTCCCTACTCACCACCACCCAACAAGTTCAACGGGAAGTAAGGCGGCGATGAGCGTCGGAAACCATACTCATCACCGCCTTGTTTCATAGTACAGGGAAATGCGGATTATCCGCTGGAAAGTGAAAGACGGGGGGCGTTGATTATTTCCATGGTGTATTTTCGCTGATACATAGAACTTCACGCGAAGAGGCAGGGAATCTTTTCTGTCAATCGGAGCTGATTTTCTACATAAGACACAATGGCATTGGAGCCTTCTTCGCTGTCAATGCCGCAACAGGAATCAAAAAAGGCAAAAACACACAGCGCAGCTGTGTGTTTTTGCCTTTTTGTCTTGTAAGGGACTGCTTCCCTCGCTGTCAGGGACCTCCTCCATTTCTGAAATTTGGTTTCCAATTTTTCAGAAATGGAGGAAACGGCAAAATGCCGTACACCCAAGATCATCGTTCAAGCATTGAAACGAACTCTACCGGGGGCGGAAAATCCGCCAGAATCCCCCAGCAAGAAAATATTTTTGAAAAATTTCAAAAATATTTCCGAAAACTTTGCCAAAACCGCACCTTCCATTCGGGATAGAAGCGAAAGGGGAAGAAAGCCGACCTCTCGGTGCATGAGAGGAGGTGAACGACTCTTGGAGCTGACACCATCCCAAAAGAAAACCGTTAGACATCAGTTCGACAGCTTTTGCAGGAAGGTTCTGCGCGAAGAAGCCGCGATTATGAGCGTCATATCGCGTGGCGTTCCAACCATGAGGTATCCCTTTCGGAGCTGTCAGAGGAGCAGGAGCGCCAAATGTATGTGCTGGACGAGTATCCGTCCGAGCAGACGCATTTTCATGTGCAGGGCTATGATGTGGCAATCGAAAACGAAGTTCTCGCCAATGCCCTGACGGTACTGCCGGACGATAAGCGTGACATTGTTTTGCTTGCCTTTTTCCTTGATATGACCGATCAGGAAATTGCGGACAAGCTGGACATGGTACGCCGCACCGTGCAATACAAGCGCGCTCAGTCCCTCAAGGAATTGAAAAAAGAAATGGAGGTTACGGAAGATGGCGCGCAATCTGAGTAATACTGCTGCATCTCTGCTGCCTTACTCGACCATCGAAGCGGCAGCGTCCGGCAATGTGGACGCGATCAATGCTGTGCTGAAGCACTATGAGCGTTATATTGCGGCTCTGGCAACCAGAACCCTGTATGACGAAAACGGTGTTCCGCACCTTTGCCTCGATGAAGAAAAGGTATGCAGGATGCGAACCAAGCTGATTACCAAGATTCTTGACTTCAAGGTAAACAAAACAGCCTAAAACCCATAGCAGCTCGTGCAGGAGCGTGTCCCCCTTTCCACGCTTCTGCAACGGGCCATTCGTGCATCCGCGAGGAAAGGTTCTTATCACCCGATAGGAGCCTTTCCCGGCTGATCCACAGCCAAATATCACACGCGCCCGAAAGCGCGGATCTGCTGTACCTTGAAAATTTCATAGGCAACCGGATAACGAACCTGAACGGAGCAAAGCCCAGCAAATGGCGCACCATGATCCGCACGGAAAGGAGGATTTGGGCGAGCGATTCAGCCAGTTTGCATCTGTGTGTGGCATCACAGATGGCCATGACCTCCGTTCAGCTAACGATACTCCCGCGTTGAACGCCCTCAAAGCATTGCGCGGCGCACCCATCAGCATGGGCCGGGGTGAGACTCCCGTGGGCTGCTGCCAGCCGCCGTCCGGTTTTGCCATTTTTCTTATATTCATTTTTGCATCAATTACAGCGCCATGCTACGATGCCGCTTGAAACATGATGCTGTGGTTATAGAGAGGAATGTGAAGTGGAATGAAAGCCGCAGTACTATTTTGCCACAGTGACGAGCAGGAACTTAATAAAGTAGTCGGAAAGGAATTGGGTAGGCAATATGCGCAGTTATGCCAATATGCTAATGAGCATAATTTTGAGCTGGAGCAGGTCTTTTTCCATGTTGGGCAATTGGATTATGAACATCCCGATGATGTGCTTTTGCGATTTTTGCGTGGGTTGCAAAGTAGCAGATCGAGAATTGTTATCGCAGAAACACGAGATTACTTCCCAGAGAGTCAAATGAGGTTTATTCCTCCGACACAAGCGTGCTTTTTGAGGGAACATATTCAACAAATGAAGGTAGGTAGCAGGCAGCACCCGCTGCCTGCTGAAAAGAGAAATTTATCCGGAAAGCCATATCTATACAGCAAAGAGAAAACTCGTTGAAATTTGATGAGTTTTGATATATCAAAAGAGGTTGAGAAAAACCTTTCTCAGACGGCAGGGTTAGGATACCGACACGCTGCTGCATTAAATCAGCTCAGAGCGAAATTGACATGAAAAAGCACAGCCGCCTCGTAAACTCAACGAGGTGGCTGTGCTTTTTCATCAGGCAATTACATAGTTTTTGATGAAGGAGGTGTGCCATGAAAGCACAGGAACTGGTAATCAGCTGTTTTTACGATAATGATGGGGAGTCCATACGGGACTTGCTATATTCATCCTTCGCTGCCTTCCTTAAGCGGGAGCTTGGAAAATTTGCGCCCGCACAGGATCATCCTGTATGATAGACGGGATGAATGGCCGCTTATCTCAGGAGGTTAGAGTATGTATCAAGAGATAAGCAACCCTATGGATTATCATGTGGCATTATACATCAGACTGTCAAAGGAGGATGAGAGCGAAGGGCCATCGCAGAGCGTGACCAATCAGAAGTCCCTTTTAGATGAATTCGTGCAAAAACATCGTTTGCAGCTCTATGACACCTACATTGACGATGGCTGGAGCGGTACCAACTTTGACCGCCCGGATTTTCAGCGAATGATCGGCGATATTGAGGCCAAAAAGGTCAACATGGTCATTACCAAGGACTTGAGCCGTCTGGGACGTGACTACATCATGACCGGTCACTACATGGAGCGGTACTTCCCGGAGCATCGGGTGCGCTACATTTCCCTCTTGGACGGTATTGACACCGGCGTGGAGTCCACAGCCAACGACATTACGCCGTTCCGGGCCATCATGAACGATATGTACGCCAAGGACATCTCCAAGAAGATCAAGAGTGTCAAGCGAGATAAGCAGCGCAAGGGGCAGTTTATCGGCGGCAAACCGGTATATGGCTACAAAATGCACCCGACCGAAAAGAACAAGATCATCATTGATGAGGAGGTTGCGCCCATAGTGCGGCGGATCTTTGCCATGGCGCTGGATGGCGTTAGCTGCCGCCAAATTGCCGCTACGCTGAATGAGGAGGGCGTCCCTACACCGGCCACCTACTGTGGCTGGAACATGGGCCGCAAAGGACCCTATGCGGGGCTTTGGAGCAGCGAGCGTATTTCCGATATGCTGCAAAATGAGACCTACATCGGCAATATGGTACAGGGGCGGCAAGTGAAGATCAGCTACAAGTCTAAGAAGTGTTTGCATCAGGATCGTAATAATTGGGTTGTGGTTGAAGATACCCATGAGCCGCTGATTGACGCTGAGAGTTTCCGCAAGGTGCGGATGCTGGTGAACAGCCGCAAACGCACCCGAAGCCGTACCTACGATTTTCTGTTGAAGGGCTTGATTTTCTGCCACGAATGCGGTTATCCCTTGGGCGTGCTGAATCGCCCCAACGCCAAGGGAGAAGAAACACTGTATTTCGTCTGCCGTACCTATCAGCGTTTTACCAAGAACAGTGCCTGCACCACACATTATATCAAGGAAAGAACGGTAACGGACGCAGTGATTGCCAAGGTTCGAGAGGTCTGCGAAGACTATTTGACCGCGGAAGCATTGCTTCCCGCTGCGGAAAAGGCGGTGAAGGAGGCGTCGCAGGAGAGCAAGACGGCGGCGGAGATCAGCGCTCTGCAAAATAAGAGTGCCAACCTTACAGAGCACCTTGACCGAATGTACACCGACCGTCTTTCCGGTTTGTTGCCGGAGGAGGACTTTCAGCGTATCTTCACCCGTATCAAGGACGAACGGGCGCAACTGGAGGAACGAATCAAGGAGCTTCAACAGCAGCAAAAGAACCCTATCAGCCAAACAGAGCGAGCAAAAGATTTGGTACAAAGATACCTTGATACCGCCTGTGCCAACCGGGAACTACTGGTGAGCCTGATCGAGCGGATTGAGCTGACGGCGGACAGGGAGATCATTGTCAAGTTTCGATTTGCAGAGCTTCAGCAGACGGGATAAATCTAGCCATATCAATGGTTTGCGCCGTTATGAGCGGCGCGATTTTCAAGACGAAATCACTTACAATTACGGATGCGCTATGTATCCCGCATCGAAAAGCGCGCGCTGCAAAAGCTGGAGGAAGCCCTCGGTGAACGGGAATAAAAAACGCGGGGCGCATTAGCGCCCCGCGCCCGCTCAGGGGATGAGCGGAAGAGAGAAAGAGAAGAATATCATCAGAGAATCGTGCCGCCACCGAGCACGGTGTCGCCGTCGTACAGCACGACGGCCTGACCCGGTGTGATAGCGCGCTGCGGCTCGTCGAAGACGAGGTGCACGTGCCCGTCCTCAAGCACCGTGACTGTCGCCGCCTGCTCGCGCTGGTGGTAGCGCACGCGCGCGGTCGCGCGCAGCTCGCGCGGTGGGACGTCGTAGGCGATCCAGTTGAAGTCATTTGCCATCAGCTCACGAGAAAAAAGCGCGTCGTTGCTGCTTAGCACCACGCGGTTTTCTGCCGCATCGATGCGCTTGACGTAGAGCGGCGCGTCCGCGGCGATGCCGAGGCCCTTGCGCTGGCCGACGGTGTAGTGCACGATGCCCTTGTGCCGGCCGAGCACACGGCCGCTTTCATCGACAAAGTCGCCCGCGGGGCAGTCGCGGCCCGTGTAGCGCGCGATAAAGCCAGCGTAGTCGCCGTCCGGCACGAAGCAGATGTCCTGACTGTCCGGCTTGTCGGCGTTGTAGAAGCCCTGTTCCTCCGCGATGCGGCGCGTCTCGCTCTTGTGCATCGCGCCGAGCGGCAGGCGCGTGTGCGCCAGCTGATCCTGCGTGAGCGAGTAGAGCACGTAGCTCTGGTCCTTGCTCTCATCGAGCGATTTTTTGAGCAGCCACCGCCCGTTTTCCTGCTCGATGCGCGCGTAGTGGCCGGCCACAATGGCATCGCAGCCTAAAATGCGGGCGCGCTCGTAGAGCCGCTCGAACTTCAAGTAGCGGTTGCAGTCGATGCAGGGGTTTGGCGTCGCGCCGCGCTCGTAGGACGAGATGAAGCGGTCGATGACCTGCCCCTTGAAGTCGTCTGAAAAGTTGAAGGCATAGTAGGGGATGCCGAGGTGCAGCGCGGCAAGCCGCGCGTCCTCGACGTCCTCGAGCGAGCGGCAGGTTTTGGTGCGGCTGACACCGATGTCCTCGTTGTGGAAGAGCTTCATCGTCGCGCCGATGCACTCGCAGCCCTGCTCCTTCATCAAAAATGCGGCGACGCTCGAGTCCACACCGCCGCTCATCGCAATGAGTACCTTATCCATATTTCCTCACATCATGCGGCACGCTTTTACTGATGTGCGATAAAGAAGTAATAGAAGTGTAAAAAATTTTGCCGTTCCTA
>OJPW01000715.1_pt1 | contig 25037 bp, 19 predicted proteins | sample 1598571 | NCBI WGS metagenome assembly OJPW01 (sample SAMN03922493, study PRJEB24848) | human gut metagenome | isolation source: stool sample | host: Homo sapiens | place: Germany | collected 2011-05
TCAGTGCCTCGTCCATGGCCACACGGATGGCGTGGCTGCTCTCCGGCGCGGGCAGAATGCCCTCGCAGCGGGCGAACAGCTCCGCTGCCTCAAACACGCTGGTCTGCTCCACGCTGCGCGCCTCCAGATAGCCGTCGTGGTACAGCTGGCTGACGATGCTGCTCATACCGTGGTAGCGCAGGCCGCCGGCGTGGTTGGCGGAGGGGATGAAGCCATTGCCCAGCGTATACATCTTGGCCATGGGGCAGATCTTACCGGTGTCGCAGAAGTCGTACTTGAACACGCCCCGGGTCAGGCTGGGGCAGGAGGCCGGCTCCACGGCGATGATGCGGTAGTCTGCCTCACCCCGCAGCATCTGGCCCACGAAGGGAGAGATCAGGCCGCCCAGGTTGGAGCCGCCGCCGGCGCAGCCGATGATGGTATCGGGCTTGACGTGGTACTTCTCCAGCGCCGCCATGGTCTCCAGACCGATGACGGACTGGTGCAGCAGCACCTGATTCAGGACGCTGCCCAGCACGTAGCGGTAACCCTCCTGGCTGGCCGCGGCCTCCACAGCCTCGCTGATGGCGCAGCCCAGGGAGCCGGTGGTGTCGGGGAGCTCTGCCAAAATCCTGCGGCCCACCTCGGTGGTGTTGGAGGGGGACGGGGTCACGTTGGCGCCGTAGGTCCGCATGACCTCGCGGCGGAAGGGCTTCTGCTCATAGGAGCACTTCACCATGAACACGCGGCAGTCCAGTCCCAGATAAGCGCAGGCCATGCTCAGCGCAGTGCCCCACTGACCGGCGCCGGTCTCGGTGGTGACGCCCTTAAGGCCCTGCTTCTTGGCGTAGTACGCCTGGGCGATGGCGGAGTTCAGCTTGTGGCTGCCCGAGGTGTTGTTGCCCTCAAACTTGTAGTAGATGTGGGCGGGGGTGTCCAGCTTCTCCTCCAGGCAGTAGGCCCGCACCAGCGGAGACGGACGGTACATCTTGTAGAAGTCACGGATCTCCTGAGGGATGGGGATGTAGGCGGTGGTGTCGTCCAGCTCCTGCTTCACCAGCTCGTCACAGAACACATGGCCCAGCTCCTCCGCCGTCATGGGGTGGAGCGTGCCGGGGTTCAGCAGCGGCGCGGGCTTGTTGGTCATATCCGCACGCACGTTGTACCAGTTCCGAGGCAGCTCGTCCTCGCTGAGGTAGATCTTGTAGGGGATAGTGGTAGTGTCTTTCATCTTAGTTGCCTCCTAAATTATAGTACCGCGTGGTGCGGGGTCTCACTGATTATGCGAATTATGCGAAATAGTCGATCATCATGGCGTGCTTCATCTTGTCCAGCGTCTGGGCCGCTGCGGCCTTGGCGGTCTCGCTGCCGGCGCGCAGGATCTCCATGATGGCGTCAGGGTCTCTGGCCAGCTCCTGGCGGCGGGTGCGGATGGGCTCCAGCGTCTCCTGCATCACGTTGTTCAGGAACTTCTTCACCTTCACATCGCCCAGACCGCCCCGCTCGTAGTGGGCCTTCAGCTCACCCAGATTGGCGTACTCCGGCAGGTAGCGGGCAAAGTGCTCATCGGTGCAGAAGGCGTCCAGATAGATAAACACGGGGTTATCCTTGGTGTTGCCCGGGTCGGACACCATCAGGTGATTGGGGTCGGTGTACATGCCCATGATCTTGGTGCGGATGTCATCGGGCTCGTCGGCCAGATAGATGCAGTTGCCCAGAGACTTGCTCATCTTGGCCTTGCCATCGGTACCCGGCAGGCGCAGGCAGGCGGCGTTATCCGGCAGCAGCGCCGTGGGCTCCACCAGCGTCTCACCGTACAGCTCGTTGAAGCGCCGGACGATCTCACGGGCCTGCTCCAACATGGGCAGCTGGTCCTCACCCACAGGCACCGTGTCGGCCATAAAGGCGGTGATGTCCGCCGTCTGGCTGACGGGGTAGGTCAAAAAGCCCATGGGAATGCTGTGGTTGAAGCCGCGGAGCTGGATCTCCGCCTTGACGGTGGGGTTCCGCTCCAGACGGGCCAGCGTCACCAGATTCATGTAGTAGAACGTCATCTCCGTCAGCTCGCTGACATGGGACTGCACGAAAATGGTGGACTTGGCGGGGTCGATGCCGCAGGCCAGATAGTCCAGCGCCACCTCCATGATGTTGTCGCGGACCTTCTGGGGATGGTCGAAGTTGTCGGTGAGGGCCTGCGCGTCGGCGATCATGAAGAACAGCTTCTCGAAGCGGCCGCTGTTCTGGAGCACGACGCGGTTGCGCAGGGAGCCCACATAGTGGCCTACGTGGAGGCGTCCGGTAGGACGGTCGCCGGTGAGGATGATCTTGCCCATACTTTCAATTCCTTTCTATATGTCAGATATTTCCTGTTGGTAAAACAAAAAACGTCCTGTCCCATGGAACTCCATGGGACAGGACGTACAATACGTTCCTGCGGTACCACCCAAATTGGCAAAGCGCCCGCTCTGCACGCACGATCATGCGCTCCGCCGGGATAACGGCCGCGGCTGCCGTCGGGTATTACTCACCTGTTCAGGCTTTCTCCCCGCCCTCGTAAGGCCATTCGCCGTACATTCCGCTGCCGCGCTCCCACCAATGCGCCGCTCTCTGAAAGGTTCCTGTACGGGTACTTCTCTTACTCAACGGTTTGGAATATGACGCCATTGTAGCACCTTTTCCGCAGATGTCAAGAGATTTTTTCACAGCGCCCGTAAAAATTCCGGCTTCAGGTCCCGCCGCCCCTCCAGCGCGGCCCGGATCTGGGCCAGCAGGGCCTCGCGGTCGCCGTTGAGAGTGCCCTTCAGCGTCAGGTAGTTGCTGGCATGGTTGGCGCGGAACACGGTTCCCTCGCTGTCCACGTGCTGCAAAAACAGCTCCGTCTCCTTCAGCACCTCCAGCGGGCCCAGCACCGTAAAGCTGCCGTCCTTGACCCAGCCCTCCAGCGGCGTGCCGTGGGGCACCATCAGCGTCAGCAGCCCCAGATAGTCGGGCTTCATCTCGCTGACGGCTCTGGCGGTGTCCAGCGCATGCTGCTGCCACAGCTCCACACTGCCAAGGCCGGAGATGGCCGTCACGGACAGCGTCAGACCGCAGCGTTTGGCCTTCTGCCCCGCCGCCACGATGGCTGCGGCGGTGTGGCCCTTGCGCATCCGCTCCAGTACCGCGTCGCAGCCGGACTCCAGCCCCATGTATACCATTTTCAGTCCCTTCTGCCGCAGCAGGCGCAGGTCGTCCTCGCTCTTCACCTGCAAGCTGGCCGGGGAGGCGTAGCACGTGACCCGCTCACACTCGGGGAACAGGCCGTACACCAGCCCCAGTATCTCCACCAGGTCCTCCGTGCGGCGCATCAGGGCGTCGCCATCGGCCAGAAAGACCCGGTCCACCCGGTGGTAGACGCGGCGGGCCAGCTCGAAATCCTCCCGTATCTCCTGCATGGGACGCATGGAAAAATGCTTGTCGTCGTACATTTCACAGAAGGCGCAGCGGTTGTGGCTGCACCCGTAGGTCACCTGCACGATGAGGCTGTACGCCTCGCTGGGCGGCCGGTAGACCTTTCCTTTGTAGCGCATGGGATCACTCTCCTTCCGCTCTATTATGCCACGGTTTCCATCGTTTGAAAAGAGGCATCTTTCCGCATCCGGCGGCATAGGGTGGGACATCTCAACAAACGAGGTGTTCGATATGGAACTGAACTACAACCGCGTCCATCTATGCGGGCAGGCGGAGGACGTGCCCGCCCTGTCCCACGTCAACCACGGCTGCGCCTTCTACAGATTTACGCTGGCGGTGATGCGCCTGTCAGGGCAGGCAGACCGCCTGCCGGTCATCGTGCCCCAGACGCTGCTCCATGCTGTACCGGTGGCGGCTGGGACCACCGTTACCGTCATCGGTCAGCTGCGGTCCTTCAACAACAAAAGCGGTCAAGGCAGCCGCCTGGTGATCTCCGTGTTCGCCCACCAGCTGACCCTGGGCGGCGAGAGCCCCTTTAACCAGATCCAGCTGTCCGGCATATTGTGCAGGACACCCACGCTGCGGCGGACGCCGCTGGGCCGCGAGATCTGTGACATCATCCTGGCGGTGAACCGCCGGTACGGACGGGCGGACTACCTGCCGTGCATCGCCTGGGGCGCGGTGGCAGCTCAGGCGGCGGACATGCGCACCGGCCAGCGCCTCACCGTGGAGGGCCGCGTCCAGAGCCGTGTCTACACCAAAAATGACAACGGCGTCCTGACGGACCGCACGGCTTATGAGGTGTCCATCATGCGTCCTGCGGAGATCGAGGAATTTCTTGTACATATTCCCCGTTGAAAACGGGAATCACCAGTGTTATGATAGATTTAACGTCAGATTTTACAAGAGATTTTACGAAAGAGAGATAGATCCTCATGCAGCATCACCTGCACTTCCCTTTTCATCACCACAAGCCCCATGCCGCCCGGTACGACGTGGACATGACCCAGGGCAGCACCACGGGACACCTGATCCGTTTCGCCCTGCCGCTGCTGGCAGGCAACCTGTTCCAGCAGCTTTACAACATGGTGGACACCTGGGTGGTGGGCAATTTCGTCAGCAATGAGGCGTTCTCCGCCGTGGGCACCGTGGGGCCCATTATCAACACCCTCATCGGCTTCTTTCTGGGAATGTCCAGCGGCGCCGGCGTGGTCATCAGCCAGTATTACGGTGCGCACCGGCCGGAAAAGGTACATCAGGCGGTACACACCGCCATTCTCCTGACGCTGCTGCTGGGCGTGGTTTTCACCGGCGCGGGCATCGCCATGACGCCGCTGATGCTGGACCTGATGAAGACCCCCGCGGAGGTGGCGCCGGACCAGACCACATACCTGACCATCTATTTCGCGGGCATCATGGGCCTGCTGCTGTACAACATGGGCTCCGGCATCCTGCAGGCTGCCGGCGACTCCCGCCGCCCCTTCTACTTTCTGGTAGTGTCCGCCGTGGTGAACACGGCGCTGGACCTGCTGTTTGTGCTGCAATTCGGCATGGGCGTGGAGGGCGTGGCCTACGCCACCATCATTGCTCAGGCGGTATCCGCCATACTGACCATGATCGTGCTGGTGCGCTACGACGGCAGCATCCGGCTGGAGCTGCGGAAGCTGCGGTTCCACTGGGACATGCTGAAAAAGATCGTGTCGGTGGGCATCCCCGCCGCGCTGCAGATGGCCATCACCGCCTTCTCCAACGTGTTCGTGCAGGGCTACATCAACCACTTCGGCGCGGACTGCATGTCCGGCTGGACGGCCTACACCAAGGTTGACCAGCTGGTGATCCTGCCGGTGCAGTCTCTGTCCATGGCCTCCACCACCTTTGTGGGCCAGAATCTGGGTGTGGGCAACGTGGCGCGTGCCAAGGGCGGCGTGCGCCGTGCGCTGCTGCTGTCCTTCGCCGTCACCGCCGTGCTGCTGGTGCCGGTGCTGCTGCTGGCGCCGGACCTCACCTCCTTCTTCAACAGTAAGGCCGAGGTGGTGTCCTACGGCGCGCTGCTGCTGCGGCTGCTGTCGCCGTTCTACTTCTTCTTCTGCATCAACCAGATCTACTCCGGCGCACTGCGGGGCGCGGGCAACAGCCGTATGCCCATGTTCATCATGCTGGGCTCCTTCGTGGTATTCCGCCAGATCTACCTGTATGTCATGGCCAACTACATCTCCAACGAGATCGTGCCCATCGCTCTGAGCTACCCCGCCGGATGGTTCGTATGCAGCGCCGCCACCCTGCTGTATTACACCCACTGCAAGTTCGACCACTATCGCCTGGTGGAGGATGTGTAAATGGACAAGTGTGAATCCTGCGTGTTCTACCTCTATGATGAGGAATACGATGACTACGTGTGCGACATGGACCTGGATGAGGACGAGATGGCCCGCTTCCTGGCGTCGGACACCGGCAGCTGCCCCTTCTGGCGGCCCGGGGACGACTATCTCACCGCACGGAAGCAGTAACATACAGCAAAAGAGGGGAGACAGCACATCCGCTGTCTCCCCTCTTTCATCTGTACCGCACGCAGGCCCTCCCGCGGGATGCCGCGCCTTGTGTGCGGCGTCCCGCGTCAAAGCGGCGCGGCCGCAGCGGCGCCCGGCGCGGCACATCCCTGCAAAACGCAAGAGACGCGGCCAAAGGCCGCGTCTCTTTTCTTCCCCCATGGGCAAGACTCCGCTCGTTATACCCCCCAACAGGCGGAGCAGCAGAAAAAGCGTTACTTACCGGACTTCTTCCGGCGGCGCAGGCCCGCAGCACCGCTGAGGCTCAGCACAGCCGCGGCCGCATAGGCGGCGATACCGGCGTCGAAGGTCTTGGGCGACTGGGCCGCGCCGTCGGCGCCGTTATTGGTGCCGTTGCCCTTGTGGTTGTGCCGCTTATCGTCCGGCGTAGGCACAGGCGGCTTGACGGGATCGTCCGGCGTAGGCACAGGCGGCTTGGGACCATCATCGTCGTCGCTCTTAACGTCCTTCCACAGCGGCGTCACGCTGACATCATGCTCCACCACGTAGGTGGTGCCGGCCTCGTAGGCCACGCCGTCGATGATCCACTTGTCGAACGTCTTCTTGTCGGGAGCCCGGAAGCCCATGCTGTCCCAGTCAGAGCGCAGGGTGTAGTTCTTACCGCCCTCGGCACGATCCATAGCCAGAGTGCCGCCCACCTCGGTATCGTAGCTGACGGAGTAGTACACCGTCACCGTACCCTCGGCCTCGGTCTCGATAGTACCGGCATAGCCCTTCGCCGTGATGCGCACGGAGATGGTCTTGCCGATGTCCTCGCCGGTCAGTTCGTAGGCAGCCTCATCGGCGCCCTCGATGGGCTGGCCGTTCCGCAGCCACTGGTAGCGCAGGTCAGCGTTGGGCATGCCGCTGGTCTCGGCAGTCAGGGTCTCGCCGCGCTCCAGCTTGCCGTTGATGGCCACCGTGCCGGTGATATCCGGCAGAGTGCGCTGGTAGCCGCAGGTATCGCAGGTGGTATCATCCGCATCGGTGTAGTCGTGCTCGGCCTTGTCCTTGGTATAGCCGCAGCCGTCCACTGTGCAGGTGTGCCAGTGATACGTGTCGTCGCTGTCCCAATCCTCGGTCCAGACGTGGGGCTGCACCTCGTACTGGGCATAGTAGGTGACGTTGCCGGTCACGGTCTCGGCCACATCCTCCACCGCACCGTTGGGCGTGGTGCTCCAGCCCAGGAACACGTAGCTGTTGTCCTCGTCCGTCTCCTTGTCCGCGCCGGGCGCCTGAATGGCGGTGCCGTAGTCCACAGCGCCATCGGTGCAGCTGCCGGTCAGGCTGCCGCCCTGGGCGTTCCAGGCCACCGTGTACTGGTTGACGGTCCGGCTGAAGATAGCGGTAATGGTGGTGTCATCCGTCACGGTGTAGGTGCCGTTAGGCGTGCTCCACTTCTCGAAGGCGTAGGTGTACTGGGCGGTGTTGGCGCTGGCCACCGCGGCCACCGTCACGCCCTTGACGGTAACGGTGCTGCCGCTGACAGTCAGATCCGCCCCCTCCGGCACGCGGCTGACCGCCTGCACGGGCGTCACCATGCCGTACTCGGTCTCGTTGGCCTCGAAGGACACGGTGAAGTAGTTCACGGTGCGGTCATGGCCGCAGGTCAGGCACCTCGTGCCCTCCAGACCGTCATAGACGTGGGCCTCCTTGGTGGTCATATCCCACTCCTCGCAGCCGTTCCGGCACTGCTTGACGTGATAATCGTTGTCGTAGTCCTTCCACTGGAAGTCGTGCTCCAGCTTCTGACCCACCTCGAAGATGGCCTCACCGGCAGTACCTTCACTGGAGACGCCGCAGGCACAGGACTTGTAATAGAGCGCCGGAGACAGGCAGGTGGCGTCGGCCTTGCGGTACTGCTGGCTCTCCGCCTTCTGGTCGAAGGTATGCTGGTGGACAGGCACCGTCACATCCAGAGCCGCACCGGCCCTGTGGGTGTCAGTCTCCTTGAAGCGCACCTGATAGATGCCGCTGTTCAGACCGGCCAGAGTCCCGTCGGGGCAGGTGACGTAGTTCACACCATCGGTGCTGTACTCCATGGCGGAGGTCACGCCGGTGATGGTACCGTCGGTGCCGCCGATGGAGGAGGGCGCGGTGCTCTCCAGACCGGCAGGTGCATCCTGCGCCGCCTTCTGGATGACCAGCGTATAGGTTGCGGAGGAGCGTGCATAGTTATGGTTGCTGCTGTCCGATTCCGCGGTGATGACCACGGTACCGGCCTTGCGGATGGTGACCTCGCCGGTGGCGGCATCCACCGCCGCCACGGTGTCATCGCTGCCGCGATAGACCACGGGGCCCTTGGCGCCGCTGACAGTCTGGGTATAGCTGGTGCTGGCGGGATCGTAGGTCAGCTCCACCCTCGTCTCCGCGAAGGACAGCTCCTGGCCCATGGGTACGATCGTCAAATCGTCCAGCGCCAGCTCCGCCGCGGCGAAGTTGCTGCTGCCGGAGACGCACAGCTTCACCGTGTAGGTACCGGCATTGGTGGGCTCTTCCACCGCGATGCCATCGGCATTCGTGTAGGCCACGGTCAGCGTGATATCCTGCGCGGGATAGCTGCCGCTCAGCTTCGCGGTCACTTCCTTGGCGTTTCCGTTATAGATCAGATCCTCGCTCCGGGGATAGGTCACGGCGAAGTCGCTGACCACAGGGGTCTTCTCGCCGATGCTCCACACGATGGTCTTATCCCCGGTGGTGCCGTCGTCCCACTGATAGTTGGCGGTGTTCGTCAGCTTGGCCACGGCGGTGTAGTCACCGGCGTTGACCGCCTTGAACTCGCCCTCCAGCGTGCAGCCCTCACCGGCGGCCACGCCGGTCCGGGTCTCGCCGTTGTAGATGAGGCCGGTGACGGCCACGGGGGCCTTCACCTTCATGGGCTGGATCTTCCACTGGATGGTCTTGTCGGTCTCGGTGCCGTCGGGCCACACATACCCCTCGTTCAGGCGCAGGGTGATGGTATACTCGCCCACGTCCGTGGCCTTGTCCTCACCGGACACGGTGTAGTAGGTGTCCGCGCCCTCGGGCACGGTGAGCACCGTCTGCTCCTCGCCGCTGTAGGTCAGGGTGGTCTCGGCGGCCACCACGGGCATCAGGTCTGCGGGCACCGCCTGCACCAGCAGGATGGTGTCGTGGGCCTCGTTCCACGCGAAGAGGCTGCCGTTGTTGGTGGTGATCCTGGCCAGCACCTCCGGCGGCAGGGTCTCGTAGGTCACGCCGCTGAAGTAATCCTTACCCTCGCGGCCCTCGACCTCCACCACCTGGATGTCCGCGTCCTCGGTCAGGCCGCTGACGGAGATCTTTGCCGAAGCGCCGTATTCCGTATCAACGAGCAGATACAGGTTTTCGTCCGTGCCGTCGGTCAGGGTGTTGCCGATGATGCTGACATTGCCGCCCAGCGTAAGCTCTGTGCCGCTATGGTTGGGCGAAGCGTGCACGCCGCCGCCCTGCTCGCCGGCGGTGTTGCCGGTGATGCCGCCGTTGAGGAGCTTGGTCCATCTCTCCTGATCTCCCTCACTCCAGCTGAAGAGACCGCCGCCGTACCTTGCCGCACTGTTGTAGGCGATGGCGTCGCTGCGCAGGCTGTTCATGGTGAATTTGCCGTAGTTGGCCACACCGCCGCCTCCGGCGGTTCTCCCGCCTCTGACATTGTCAAGCTCCGAATTAGGATAACCGCTGCCAAAAGTCAAATCTCCCGTATTGGTGGACTTATTGTACTGAATCGCTGCATTTCCGTACAGGCCGAAGGAACTGACGCCGAAGCGGGGATCCACGACCACACCTGCGCCGCAGCCGCTGGTAAAACCGGTGATGGTGCCGTTATACAGATTGGCGTAAGCGTAGCTCACCTGCAGGCCGCGCTGAGCGGTCAGGGCGCTGTTGCCCCGCAGGCCGCCGGGCGTCGCCGCGCAGTCGGTCAGGTTGACCTTGGCGAGGGCGGTGACGCGCAGCAGAGATTTACTGGTGTTGCTGTCAGCGCTGGTGACGGTATGGCCGTTGAAGCAGAGGTTCAGCTGCTTATCGCTGCCGTTGGCCTCCCACGTCTCCTCCAACGTCACGTCCTTGCTCAGATACCAGTTGCCGGTGCGGGGCAGCCAGTTGGTGGCTCTGACATAACCGCCGCCGGATGCGAACGTCGCGGAGCCGTAGTCCTTCTGGGCCTCGTAGTCCGTCCACTCCTTGAAGTCGATCTCGCCGCCGCACTCGCCGGAGTGGCCCGCCACGGAGATGTCATGGCTGGCGCTGTCCAGATTGCAGATGCTGTGCTTATGATAGACGGTCAGCTGGATGACGAACGCGCCGTCCCAGGTGGTCAGCTCCATCTGGCCGTCCTTGTTGTCGTCCAGCGTGAAGCGGGGCAGATCGCGGCTCAGATCACCGGCGTTGTAGTAGCCGCCGCTACTGCCTCTGTACGCCTCGACAACATCCTTGCCGTTGGCCGGCTCCAGCACGGTCATGCCGATGGTGCTGCCGGTGCTCCGCAGCGTCGGACTATAGTAGTTGCTCCACTCTCTGCTCAGCATGATCGTCTGGGCGGTGGCCAGGTTGTTGGCCGCACCGCCCACGGTATTGCCGGTCACGGTGATCTTGTAGCCGCCCCTGGTGGGATACAGCAGGAGACCGGCGTAGCTGTTGCTGCTGACGCTGCCCTCGGAATTGTTGTAAATACCGCCGCCCTGCGTACCGGCGGTGTTGCCGGTAATGCTGCCGCCGACCAGCTTCACGCTGCCGCCGCTGTTGCAGATACCGCCGCCGTAGGTGGCCGCGGAGTTGCCGGTGATGCTGCCGCCGTACATCTCGAACTTGCCGTTCTTCTGGACCGCCACACCGCCGCCGAAGCCGCCGGAGTGGTTGCCGGTGATGGTGCCGCCGTACATGTTGAAGGTGACAGAACCGTAAGTGGTTCTGTCCAGCAGCACACCGTGGCCGAAGCCCTTGATGGTACCGGCGTACAGGTTGAACGTGCCGTAGGTCTCCACCTTTACGCCTGCGCGGCCGCCCGCCGCCGTGCCGCCGCCGTTGATGACGCCGCTGCCCTGGCAGTCCACGATGTTCAGGGTGTGGCTGCGGGTCACATAATAGGTATAGTCCGCGCCGTCCTCCACGGTGATGGTGTGGCCGTTCAGGCACAGCGTCACGTCCTCATTCAGAACGGTGCCGCTGCTGACGGTCACGTTGTTCATCAGTCTCCACGCGCCCGCCGTGGTGGGCAGGCTGTCGGTGGAGGTCCATTTCTCATAGATGTCCTCGCCCTCGCCGTTGGGGTCCGCCGTGCCATCCAGCTTGTGGATATGGCCCGGGGACACCAGATACCGGCTGTTCTCCACCGCGTAGAAGTTGTTGCCGGTCTGGGTAACGCGGTCAGCGGACAGGCTGCCGATATCGATCTTGGCGCTGTCGCTGAGACGTCTGATGATGCTGATGTTGGCGCTGTCGTTGGCGAACGCGATGCTGCTGGCGCTATTGTTGTTCCAGATCTGCACGTTCTTGCCCAGCTTCAGGGTGCCGCCGTCGTCCACATAGATGGCACTGCCCTGACCGCCGGTGATCACGCTGTTGCCCATGATGTCGCCGCCGGTCATGGTGAACGTACCGCTGGTGCCCACATACACGCCGCCGCCGTACCGGACGCCCACGTTGCTGCCCACGCTGCTCTCGCGGCCGTTATTGCGGATGCTGCCGCCGTACATGTTGAAGGTGCCGTTGTTCAGAACGCCGCCGCCGTGCTCCACAACGACGCCGACGCCGCTCTGGTCGCCGTTGCGGTAGATATGGCCCGCGTACATGTTGAACGTGCCGTTGTTGTACACACCGCCGCCGTCCGTGCCGACACAGCCGACGATGGCGCCCATATACAGGTTGAACGTGCCGTCATTGCGGACGCCGTTGCCCCGATACGTCTCGGCGTTGGCCGGCATCAGTGCGCTGGCGTTGTGGTACTCGCTCCATTCGCTGCTGCAGTCGGTCAGGCTGAACGTCACGCCGGAGTCCACCGTGATGATATCAAAGCTGCCGCCCGCGATGATGCTGTGGCCGTTGGTACACAGCACGGTGCCCTTCTTGGGCTTCCACGTCTCGCTGAGGGTCACGTCCTTGGTCAGGTGATAGTAGCCCGCCTCGGTGGGCAGGGAATCCTCGGACTCCCAGGGCGTGAAGGTCTGGAGGTTGGCCGCGGTATGGCTGCCGCTGACCGTGTGCTCCGCGCCGCAGACGCAGTGGTAGTGGGCCGGCAGCTTCTTCAGCTGCTCGTTCTCCACATACAGCACGCCCAGATTGGGATCGTCCAGAGAGAAGCAGCCCAGCGTCTCGTCCGTCACTCTGCCCTGCACGATGCCGTCCGTCCAGCTGTTCAGGGCGATCTTTGCCGCGCTCTGGAGGCCGCTGACGTGAATGGGGTAGTTCTCGGGATCGATCAGATAGAGATTGCTTGCCTCACCGGCCGTGGTCCTGAGATGATTGCTGTAGACCTGTGCGCCGCCGCCGATGGTCATGGTGCCGTAGTTATCGGGGATATTGTGCTCCGGCATACCCTTGTAGTCGCAGGAATTGGCGACACCGCCGGTGGTGGTGCCGTAGTTGTCCTTGATCGTACCGCCGTTCATGGTGAACTCGCCGTAGTTCAGTACGCCGCCCACGCCGCCGGTGTTCCGCCGGATCTCGCCGCCGTTCATGATAAAGACGCCGTTGTTCCGGTTGATGCTGTCGCGGCCCTCCACGGTCACGCCGCCGGCCTTTTCGCTGGTGCAGGTATTGTCACGGATGACAGTGCCGTCCCCCATGGTGAAGATGCCGTAGTAGCCCACCGTCACGGCGCTGGTATCACCGCTGCCGCCGGTGATATAGATGTCGGAGACATCCAGGCTGCACTTGCTCGCAATATAGATATTATGGCCCTTCAAATCAATGCCGCCCTTGCCGGTGCAGTCGCAGAGGGTAAGGAAAGACCTGTTGATCTGCGGATTCGTCTCGAGGCCGGTCGTCTCAAAGGTGATGGTATGGCCGTTCAGGCAGATGTCCATCACATTATCGCCGCCGCTGCTGTTGAACGTCGCATACCATCTCGTCGTCAGAGTCACGTCCTCTGTGAGATACCAGTTCCAGCTGTCGCCAGTAGGCAGAGAATTCTTGGCCGTATGGCCTGCTCCTCTGTACCGTACCGCCATCTCGTCCGTCCATTCCTTGTACTCCACGTCGCCGTGCATATGCTTCTCCGTTGTGGACGTCGAGGCGGCCTGTACCTGTGTGGGCAGCATGCACAGCGCCGCCAGTGCCAGCGCCAGCAGACCGCCCATCCATTTCTTCTTCATCCGTCGATTCCTCCCTGTTGTGATTACAGATTCTCTCATCGCTCCCCGCGGGTCTGCGCCCGCAGTGCGTTATATACGTATTGCTCCCGCCGCGTCACTCGGCGTGGGATCCCCCGTCCATGGGGCCGGGCTCCGGCTCCTCCGGCGCTCTGCGGAACCCCATGATGCGGGCCGGGATGTAGACCCACGGCCGGTGCAGCGCGTGGTTGTAGTTGTCCACCGCCTGACGGTAGATGCTCTCGCTGCGGTACAGCACGGCGGCTGCCTCCCGATCGGCGGGGGTCTGCGCCAGACGGCGGCGAAAGGCGGTGACTTGGCTGGCTGCGCTGTCCACGATGCTCTGCCGGCCGGTCAGCATGCGCCGCACCTCCCAGGACCAGAGCGCCACGAAAGCAGCCGCGCAGACGGCGGCGATCAGCCACGCGATCCACGGTGTCATGTCCCATCGCCCCCCTTTCTCCAGCTTTCAGCATGGTCAGTTTACCAGCTTTTTCCGGCGACAGGAGGCCGCGCCCTTGAAATGTATATTTTTTCGACACGAAATGTCAGAACATGACTTTTCAAACCGCCCCTCCCTGTGGTAGAATCGTAGGCGATTATTCAAACGGAGGTGTTTGCGGTGTATATAGCGGTCTGCGATGATCAGGCGGAGGAGCTGTCCGCCCTGACGGCACTGCTGGACCAATGGCAGGCGGAGCGGCATTTCCCCCTGCGGTATCACACGTTTCGCAGCGCCGCCGGCATGCTGGACGCGGCCCAGCGCGAGCGGTTCAGCCTGTACCTTCTGGATGTGATGATGCCCGGCATCGACGGCATGGACGCCGCCCGTGAGATACGCACCTTTGACGATGCCGCCGATATCGTGTTTCTCACGTCCTCCCCGGGCTTCGCCTACGAGAGCTACGGTGTGCGGGCGCTGGAGTATCTGCTCAAGCCCATCAGCGGCGGCCTGCTGTTCCCCGTACTGGACAAGCTGATGCTGCGGGAGCAGCGTCCGCAGGACGGCCTGACCCTGAAGGCGGGTGCCACGCTGGTGCGGGTGCCGTTTTCCCGGCTGTCCTATGTGGAGGTCAACGGCAAGCACCTCTACTTCCACCTGGCCGACGGCACGGTGCGAAAGGTGGCGGGTTCTCTGAAGGACTACGAGCCGCTGCTGCTGGTGCGGCCGGAGTTCATGCGCATCCACCGGTCCTACATTGTGAACATGCTCCAGATCGATGAGCTGTCCCCCGCCGGTGTCCATACGTTTTCCGGCATGAACCTGCCGGTGTCGCGGCTGCTGTACCCCCAGCTGCAAAAGGACTATATGAAGCTGCTGTTTGCGGAGAGGGAGGAGCTGTGACCGTATCCGACATGAATATCGCGTCCCTGCTGGACGTGTTCGATTACGCTCTGGTGCTGATCTACGGGCTGGCACTTGATGTGTTCATCTCCGGCGGCTGCGATACCCCCCGCCAGAAGCGTCTGATCGCGTACCTGTGCCCCTGCTTTCTGGTGGTCCAGCTCCTGGGCTGGCTGACGCTGGGCGAGCTGGCTGTCAAGCAGATCTACCCCCTGATCGTCCATCTGCCGCTGGTGCTGATTTTGGTGCTGGCGCTGAAAAAGCCCTGGGGCATCGCCATCGTCAGCACCGCCACCGCCTATCTCTGCTGCCAGCCGCCCCGCTGGGGCAGCATGGCCGTGGAGGCCCTGACCCACAGCGCCGTGGCCGGCAATCTGGTGTATATCGTGCTGCTGAGCGGGTCGTTCTACCTGTTCCGCCGGTACTTCGTGGCCGCGGCCCACGGCGTCATGACCAGCTCCCCCACCGCCCTGCTGCTGTTCGGGAGCCTTCCCTGCAGCTATTACATTTTTGACTACGCCACCACCATCTACTCCGATGCGCTGTATTCCGGCATTCAGGCCCTCAACGAGTTCCTGCCCACGGTGCTGGTGGTGTTCTACGTCCTGTTCCTGCCCGCCTTCCACGTCCAGAGTCAAAAGCGCTCCAGCGCCGAGATGCAGCGCTCCCTGCTGGAGGTAGAGCTGAAGCAGTCCCAGCAGGAGATGGACTCCCTGCGCCAGTCGGAGATGCAGACGGCGGTGTACCAGCACGACATGCGCCACCACCTGAACATGATCAGCGGCCTCCTGGCCTCCGGCAGCCCCCAGCAGGCTCAGGAGTACATCCAAAAGGTCCAGTCCGACGTGGAGGCCATCACCTCCCGCCGCTTCTGCGAGAACGAGACGGTGAATCTGCTGTGCTCCTCCTTCGTCCAGAAGGCGGAAAAATCCGGCGTTACCCTGAACGTGGACGCGCGGGTCCCCGCCCACCTGCCCATCAGCGACACGGAGCTGTGCTCCCTGCTGTCCAACGCGCTGGAAAATGCCCTGCGCGCCGCGTCCACGCTGCGGCCGGAGTTCCGCCGGACGGTAGACCTCTACTGCGGCATTCGCCTGAACAAACTGCTCATCGAGGTACGCAATCCCTACGACACGCCGCCGGTGATGCGGGATGGCGTACCGGTATCCGATGCGGCGGGACACGGCTTCGGCTGCCGCAGCATCCAGGCCATTGCCCAGCAGCGCGGCGGCCTGTGCCAGTTCCTGGCGGAGCGGGGCACATTCCTGCTGCGTGTGGTGCTGCCGGCAAAGGGCGTCGCCAAGTAAACCTGCGGCCAACAAAAAAGGACCTGCACCGCGAGGTGCAGGTCCTTTTTTATTGGTTTGTTCAACCCTCGATGATCTCCTGGAAGTACAGGGCGTTCATGCCGGTGCCGTCCAGCATAGCCACCATCACGGTGTGGCCGTCCTTGTCGATGAAGGTGCCGGCATAGGTGACGCCGCCCACCTCGATCTTCATGGTGCCGCCGTCCTCGCTGAGGGAGTAGGTGCCCTCGGTCTGCTCCTCATCCTCGGCCAGCACCACCTTGCTCTCGTCCACGAAGATGAACTGGTACACGTCGTGGAGCTGGCTCATGACCTCCTGGGTCTGATCCGCGGTCATCTGCACGCCGTCGACATAGCCGCCGATGAAGGTCCAGTAGGTACCCGCCACTTCGGGAGCGGGAATAAACTGATCGGCCAGGATGGTCAGCAGGCTCTGGCCCTCAGGGCTGGTCTGGGTATCGTCCGCGGCAGCATCGTCTGCGGCGGCATCGTCCTGCACCTGCTGATCGTCAGCAGCGTCGTCGCCCGTGTCGGCGGTATCGCCGCAGGCCACCAGAGCAAATGCCATCATCATCGCCAGCAGCAGAGCCAGCAGTTTCTTGAGTTTCATGTTCATTCTTCCTCCATTATTGTCGTTTCTCTTGATATCTATATAAACCGCCTCTGCGGTCTATATCGTTCTTTGCATCACACGCTGGTGGTGATGCTGTCGCCCTCCACGGTGAAGACGGCCAGGCTGGAGTAGGCGCAGTTGTCCATGGCGTCCCGCATTTCGAACACCATGACGTACCGCCCGTCCGGCAGCGCCGTCTCGCCGAAGGCGGTATCCGCCGTCACGGTGATGGTCTCCGCCTCGTAGGCCTCAAAATCATCATCGCCGGAAATGCTGGACATATACCACACGGTGGTGAGCTCATCGCCCTCCTGCAGCAGCCGCAGCTCCTTACCGGCCATGCCGTTCTCGTCCAGTCCCTGCCGCGCACCCAGGATCTCCCAGCTCTCCGTGGAGAAGTTATAGGCCACCTGCAGGTTGTATGCCTCGCCGTTCAGCAGCACCGGCACGGTATACAGGTTGTAGTCGTCACCCACGCTGCTGAGCTCCATGTAGACCACCGCGCCGTCGATGCTGCCCCAGACGCCCCGGAAGTTGTCGGTGAACACGCCGTTCTCCCAGTCGCCGACGATGTCGTTGTCCGTACCCAGCATCAGCAGGCTGTCGCTGTCCGGATCCGTATAGTACAGGGAGAAATTCACGGACGCCAGCAGGCTGTCGGCCTCCGGCCCAAGGGTCAGTACGGCGCAGCCCTCATCGTTCAGGGTCAGGGGCGCGTTGTCCCAATCCATGGCGGACAGCGTCTCCACCTCAGGCAGGTCGTGGATATCCATCTCCGCCAGATAGTCCATGCCGCTCTGGTCCAACTCACCGGTAAGCTCATAGAGATAGAAGTACTTGAACGCCGTGCCGGCGCCCAGACCGGCATAGCTGACCGCCTCGTCTGCATCGCCGTTATAGGAGTAGTAGCAGGACAGGCCCGTGGCCTCGCTGCGGTAGGGGCCCTTCACCTGATACAGCACGCAGCTGTCCAGTGCATCCAGCACCGCCTGGGCCGAGGGCAGCATATCGCCGCTCTGGCGGGCCATGTGGCCCAGGTCCACCATGTTGGCGTAGCCCTCCTCGCGGGTGTTGCCGCCGTAGTTCTCGCTGCGGTCCGCCACGCGGGCAAACCGCGTGAAGAAGGACGGGTCCTGGCAGGCGGCGCTCAGCGCCTCCGCGCCATAGCTCTCGTAGGCCGTCAGCAGCGGCCCGATCTGGGACAGGTCGGTGAGGGACAGCGTCACACTGTCCTCCGTGCCCACCAGCTCGCAGCCGGTGTAGTACGCATCGCAGATGGCGCGTCCCAGAGCGGCGCCGTCCATGGACGGCTGTTCCGCCAGCGCGCCCACCCAGTCGGTGTAGTACCAGCCGTTGCCCGGCTCCGTCTCCTCCGACGCCACCAGATAGCGGCTCAGGTCGCAGAAGGTGTAAGCCACGTCCACCGTGGCCATCAGGCAGGTGTCAAAGCCCACCAGCTCCAACGGCTGCTGCCCCGCCTCCAGCGACGGCTCCCACACCTGAGAAAACGCGGCGTACATCTCGTCCAGCGTCAGGGAGTCGTAGTCGTACAGCTCATCAAAAGCCGCGCCGGACACCGAGCCGCCGCCGTGGTTCCAGAACACCACCGCCGTCTTGTCGGCGGGATAGCTGTCCTTGGCAAACTGCAGAAACGCCGCCAGCGTCTCGCTGTCGCCCATACTGGCCGAGGGCTGCTCGTCCACCAGCTGCAATCCCTCGCTGTTGTATACGAAGCGCTGCAGCTTGGAGGCATCCACCACGTCGTTCTGCCACTCGGCAGCGCCGCCGGTCTGGATGACCACCGTCACGTTCTCCGGCAGCTCCACCTCCATCAGCTCGCTGAGGTCCGTGGTGGCGCAGCCGCCCCCGGTCTCCAGATCGCTGCCGCAGAGGTACCAGTATACCGCCCAGCTGCTGCCGTCGTCCGCCGCCGTATTGTTGTCCGGCGTACCGGGCTCATCGCCGCAGGCGGCCAGCGGCAGGGCCATGACCAGCGCCATCATCAGCGCGAAAATTTTCTTCTTCATATTCAGATCCCCAGCAGCTGCTTCTTCTTGGCAGCAAACTCCTCCTCGGTGATGACGCCGGTGTCCAACAGCATCTTGTACTTCTGCAGTTCCGCCACCGTGTCCACGACAGGAGCCGCGGCCTGAACGGGCTGGGCCGCCTGAGCGGCCGGCGCGGCGGCGGTCTCGCCGTCCCACAGCTCTCTGGCGCCGGGATTCATCACATGAGCCAGCGCCGTGGCCATGCGGTGCAGCTCCGCCACCTTTTCATCGTACTCATTGAGATAGTCGATGATGCTGGGGTTCGTGGAGCTGAAGGACGGCGCGCTGATCTCATTCCGGAAAGACTTCCAGTACGGGTCATTGAGGATGACCTCCACGCTGAACTTATGCACCGGCGCGTCCGCCTCGAAGCGGGGCTCCGGTATATCGAACCGGCGGTCGTCCGGCTCCCCGGGACGGCGGTCGCGGTCACGCATGCGCTCCATCCGCTCCATGCGCTCGTACTCCTCTTTCTGCATCTGGAAGCGGTCCACCCGCATCTGCATGGCCCGCGCCCGCTCCGGCACGTCGCTCTCATGGCAGTGCAGACCGTCGGCCTTGCCCTCGAACAGGGTCTTGCCGTCCTCCAGGAAGCGGAAAGACACCAGGGCCGATGCCGGAAATACCAGTGCGCCGTCGTATCCCTTCAGCCGCAGCAGACGGTGCTCCGTGTCCGCCAGCAGCTCGCCGCTCAGAAAGCCGAAGCTCATGCGGTCCGTCTCCTTGAACGCGTCCCGCAGCGCCTGGTTTTCGTCATAGTAAGCGATGTATTTCTTGAACTGATCCAGCGACATGCGCTCCAGCACGCCGTTCGGCAGATCCACCTTACCGGCGCACTCCTTGCACAAAGGCATATCCTCCACCTTGGTGGGCAGCAGCCGCGGGGTAGGGCTGCCGCAGATGGGGCAGAGTTTTTTATTGTTACTGAATAATCCCATAGGACCCTCCTGTATTCTCCGTTCGTTCCGGCGGTCTGAACCGCCCACTCTCCGTTTCGGCAGTATAGCATGTTTTTCGACAGCGGCACAGGCTCCGCCTGAAATGTATGTTTTTTCGGCGCGAAATGTCGGCATCGTGCTGCCGGGACTTCTGACGCATCATGACGCGTTTCGATCGGCGGAGCTGTGTTTTCCCTTGTTGCCTGACGCCATCTTCAGCAGATATTACCAGCCCTCGCCGCCGCATATTCACCGTCCCTCGGGAAAAGCTATGACTGCGATACCCAATCAGAGTCTATCGCTCAACAACAGGAAAGGAGATTTTTCAATATGTCCAGTAAGAACAGCAGCAAGCTGAACGTTCCCGAGGCCAAGGCCGCTATGGATAAGTTTAAGATGGAGGCCGCCTCCGAGGTGGGCGTCAACCTGAAGAACGGCTATAACGGCGACCTGACCAGCCGCGAGGCCGGCTCTGTCGGCGGCCAGATGGTCAAGAAGATGATCGAGTCCTACGAGAAGAACCTGTAACCTCTCCCGCAGACGGGGCGTCCGGCCTTTGGCCGGACGCCCCGTCTCGCTTACCGGCATCACTGCTCAGGACAGCTCGCCTTTTCGGTGAATATCTCCCGCAAGCACCGTTATCGTGTATCCCAGCTCAGACAAACGGCCGGGCGGAAGAAGTATTCGGGAAAATTACCGGCCGCCGCGATTGGCTCACCTCTTCTTTGCGTTTCTCCGGTCTTTTGGCAGTCTCCAATACCTGAGCGTTGATACAGCGTTTCGTATCTGCTGAATTTCTTCCGTTGAAAGCTGATATATCTTTGAGAGAACAAGCTCATCTCCTAACTGATATGCAGCCTGCAGGCCCCTTTCTTTTATACAATCGTCCAATTCCTTGAACACGCTTCCGGCTTCCTCCCGCGACATTGCATTTACTGCCTCTATCCTATCTGTCTCGCCCGGGATCAGGACTAATACCCCGCCGCCTAAAGAGTGGACGTTGAGCTCGATCGACAGAAGCGTAAGGCTGTTGTACCACATACACACCAGTTGTTCCGCAGTGATGTCTGACTTTATATGCCCTGCAAGCAAGCTGTTCGATACCACGTATTTCCCGTCATTGACTACTAATTTGGGAGCATCTCCGAAAACCGTCAAAATCAAATCAGGGATCTCAATGCCCGGCGTAATATACCACGGCTTTCTCTGCCGGCACTTATAGCGCAAATGAACACCGGTCTCCACCCCATGCCTGATATACCGTTTGTCTGCGGCCGTTACATTCCCGGGCACGAAAAGATTATTGAGCTGCTGATCGGGGCCTGCAATTGCACCTATACCCGTTCCGCCGCTTATTTCCTTTCCGCTGCTGATGCACGGGAGGAGACTTGCAGAAGGGATCTTATAGCGCCTGCAGGTCTCCTTATTGGGGTGGAAATAGTTTTTATCGGCGCAAATATATCCGATATTGAATTTGCACAGGTCGATCAACGGCATGATCGTTTTTTTCTTCCGAAGCATTTCTATCATATTTCTCTGCTTTTCGCTGAGCATCGAAAAGGCAAACGGCTTTTTCCTGTGTATAATGTCGGAAATCTTAATTTTGTTTCTGCGTGATATGTTGTTTGCAAGCAAATCATCGACCCTGTCGTAAATCTCAAAATCCACGCAAGGTGTACTTGCCCCGTATTGGTCTGCAAGCAGCAGAACGGTCTCCACATCAACATCAGGAAAAAAGTCCTCGTGTATGCGAATGATCTTAACAGCGCCATAATTGTTGCCAAGATACGTCCACAGGGGATATGAATACTTCACATAGGTTATTTCAAAGGGCAGCACAAAGGCCATGCGCCCGTTTGGAGCCAGCATATTTGACGCATGGATGGTAAACGGCATCCAAAGGCTGCCGCTCGACAACATCTTGATTTTGTAATCAGCCATTCGGTCAATGGCCCTTGCACGGTCTTCCTCCTTTAGATTTCTCAGACTGACATAGGGAGGATTCCCGACTACCGCCGAAACTGCAATTTTTTCAGAGCATTCCATGAAGTCTTTGCAGCAGCCGGCAAATGACGTCGGTGCGGAGTCTGCATATTTTGAGAAAACAGCAGGCTGCACCTCAACGCCGATGACCGTGGGCGTATCGTTGCCAAGCGCGGAAAACCTATTGAAAGCAGCGTCTAAAAAAACGCCGTCGCCAAAGGCAGGCTCCAATAATGTGTCGGATCGATCTCTCAAAGCCCACGCAGCCATATAATCAGCAATACGTTGAGAAGTATAATATGACCCTGTTAATCGAGTGACTTGCATACGGCGCCTCCCGCGACGATCTGTTCAATTTTTTCCATTTTTTGAATTACTGCATTTCCGGTTTCGGTGATATGGTAGCTGCCTTTTTTCTGCTGCTCCACACACCCCACCGACTGCAATTCCCGCAGCCACTTGTTTATTGTTGCCGGACTGCTGCCATACTCGGCGGCGATCTCCTCCTGCGAGAAATTGACAGCTGCGCCGCGAGAGGTCTCTCGTTCCTGACTCTTTAGCCAGCTCAGAAAGTGATACTCCTTTGAGCCAAACAACTGTATTCGCTTGTCTGCCACGATAGCGTCACCCATTTCTATGATATTTTATAGCATAATAAACTAATTTTTAACTGCATTATACTATAATAAATTATCGTGTCAAGCATCACGCAATATACAAAACAGGGCAGACTTTTCATTCGGCGTATTTACCGTCAGTCAACATCGATTCCTACAAGAAAAACCTGCATCCTTTCCCGCAGACGGGGCGTCCGGTCTTTCGGCCGGGCGCCCCCCCTTTCTATCAGTATCACTAACATCCCATATCACATTTCATAGCTTTACTTTTCTCGTTAATTATCCTACTATACAGGCACAGCAACGAAAGATCCCATTTTTCGACAATAAATTCACGTTCTAAGGAGGAACTTATCATGAAGAACATTGGTGCTTACGTTTTCATCACTATCGTCTCTCTGGTCATGGTCGTGGCCACCGCTTTCCTGATGACCGCCGCCGATGAGCCCATCCGTCAGGCCGGTATGTACCTGCCTCTGATCTTCGGTGCTCTGGCTACCTGGAGCGCCTCCAGAGCCGGTCTGCTGGAGATGGGCTGTGAGGAGCACACCGCCCCCACCGCCGCGCACGCCGCCTGAAGCCTCGGAGCGCGCTCTGCTCTCCTTCCTGAAGCTTTTCTCCAAAAAGAAAGACCCGCCCTCGGCGGGCCTTTCTTTTTCCCTTTTCACAGCCGCCCCAGCAGCAGGTATACCCCCGCCAGCAGCAGCAGCGGCTCTGTCTCCCAGCACCCCCACGCCTCCGGCAGCGGGATATCCTGGGGCTCGATGACGGAGCCGTCCAGCGCCGCCACCTGCCGCTGCACACACAGCACGCCCCGCCGCGTCAGGCTGGACAGCGTCAGCGTACTCTGGGGCGACGGCCCGTAGCTCACTGCCTGACGCACCGCCAGCGGCTCCGTCCACACCCCCTGGGGCAGCAGCAGCGTCCGGCACCGCAGGCCGCCCCGGGCCGTCAGGCGGCGCGCGCCCTCCCGATCCAGCGCCAGCAGATCCCACCCGCGGCGCAGCACCTCCCCGTCGTCGGGCCTGCACAGCTCCGGCGGCAGCGCCCGCTGCCACGCCGCGCCGCTGCTGCGATAAAAACCGTGCTCCGCCATGTTCCTCACCTCGTGTTTAGTCTGCCGCGCAGGGAAAAACTTATGCCGCCCATTTTTTTGCTGGGCTTTTTCGCCGGAATGTGCTATACTTGTGCTACTACCCTAAAGGAGGCTGTCCCATGCAGTTCCGCGCCCATCTCCATACCGTGAATCGCCACCGCCGGCTGGTCCGCCGCTATTGCCTGAAGCTGGGTCTGGTGTGGCAGGGCCTGACCCACGACCTCTCCAAATACAGCCCCACGGAATTCTGGCGCGGCTGCAAATACTATCAGGGCTGGCGCAGCCCCAACGATCAGGAGCGTCTGGAAAACGGCGTCAGTCTGGCCTGGCTGCACCACAAGGGCCGCAACCGCCACCACTTCGAATACTGGATCGATTACTGCCGCCGCGAGGACGGCACCATCTACATCGGCGGCTGCAAGATGCCGAAGAAGTACGTGGCCGAGATGTTCTGCGACCGCATCGCCGCCTGCCGCGTCTATCAGGGCGACCGGTATACCGACGCCTCGCCCTACGACTACTATCAGCGTTCCAAGGACCTCTCCCGCACGGACGCCAGCCGCTTCATGCACGCGGACACCGCGGCATTGCTGGACCGCTGGCTCCTGCTGCTGAAGGAGCAGGGGGAGGACGCGGCCTTCGCCGCCATCCGTCAGGAGCTGCGCGACAGCACATTTTAAGGCATCGTTAAGAGAAAAACGAGGATTTCCATATCTTTTCCTTGCTTTTCCCCCCTATTGGGTATACAATGTTTTGCGTACATTCACACACATGAGAGGTTATCAGAGACATGACCCATCCTTATAAAACGCGGGAGGGCGGCGCCACGGTAACGGTGTTCGTCCCCTACGACTGTCAGAATCACTGCCCCTTCTGCATCAACAAACAGGAATACGCGGACTGCACCGGCTTCAGTCTGGAGAAGATCATCGCCAGCATCCGCACCATGGACGCTATCACGCCCCGCTGCGACTTTGTATTCACCGGCGGCGAGCCGCTGGCGGATCTGAACGCGCTGCAGCAGATGCTGGACGCCATTCCTACCACCCACAAGGTGTATATCAACACCACCTTCCCCGCCCAGGAGACCACCACCTTTGACGAGATGCTGGCCTTTACGGAGCGGAACAGGCACAAGATCACCTGCATGAACATCTCCCGCCACCTGGTACACTACGTGGAGGAGAGTCCTGATGAGATCCTGGGCAAAATTGCCTGCCCCACCCGCATCAACTGCGTGCTCTACAAGCACTATCCGGCGGACAGGCTCCCTGCCTATGTGGAGCGCTTCCTGCCCTACAACATCCCCATCCAGTTCCGCTATGACTACACGGAGACCACGCCGGAGAACCTGTATGAGGAGGACAACGACAAGATCCTGCAGGACCTGAAGCGCCTGTTCACCTACAAGGGTCTGGACGGCTGCCGCATGCGCAACGGCTTCCACTTTGTATACAAGGGCCTGCACATGACGTACCACAAGACCCTGCCCTACTCCACCATCGTGGAGACCGGCGAGGACGGCGTGACCTACGACATTCTGTACGACATCCTCATCAAGCAGAACGGCGACATCCACAGTGACTGGACCGGCGTGAAGATGGACGTGGACGCCTACCGCAAGGTGGTGTTCGAGCCCTACGACCTCCGGGTACTGGACGGCGTGGTGGACTTCTGAGACAACAAAAAAAGATGACCGCATAGGGCTCCCTGCTGGTAAGACAGTAAAATCAAAATTCTTGGAACAGGCATGATCTCGGTCATGCCTGTTCCGCTTTTAGCAGCTCATCCACGGGAATGTAGCCCACAAG
>OJPW01000728.1_pt1 | contig 24758 bp, 20 predicted proteins | sample 1598571 | NCBI WGS metagenome assembly OJPW01 (sample SAMN03922493, study PRJEB24848) | human gut metagenome | isolation source: stool sample | host: Homo sapiens | place: Germany | collected 2011-05
GGTCTCGGCGATCTGCTCTTTTGTAAGGTAGACCGTGGCGCACCGGCCGCCAAAGCTGTATTCCAGGCTTTCCAGCGCCAGGCGCTCAATGGCCAGACGGCTGCGGGATTTGCTCTCGAACAGGATGTTGTTGAGCTTAACGAGGCTTGCGCCCGCGGTGATGAGCTTTGCCGCGATCTCGTGGGTGCGGGCCGTGGTATTGGCAAACTTGAAGCAGCCGGTATCCGTGGACAGGCCCGTATACAGGCAGTCCGCGATGGTGGGCGTGATCTCGGTGCCGATGGCCGTCAGCAGCTCGTAAATGATCTCGGCTGTGGCGGCGGCGTCGCCGTCCAGCAGCATGCAGTCAGCATACCCTGAGTTGGAGGGATGGTGGTCGATGCACATGTCGATGCGGCGTGTATATTCCGCGATGGAATCGCCGAACAGCTGGATGCCCGCCACGTCCACGGCTACCGTGTAGCCGGGCGTGAACTGGCCTGTGTACAGGCCGATGTCCATATAATCATACCGGGACGGGATGGGGTCCGCGCACAGCACGGCCACTGTTTTGCCCAGGCCCTTCAGCGCCCAGTACAGCGCGGCGGCGCTGCCGATGGTGTCGCCGTCCGGGTTTTTATGACAGATCAGCAGCACGTTTTCCGCTTTCAGCAGCCTGCTCAGCGCTGCCGCGATGTCTAAAATCTCGCTCATAAACTCTCCTCATTCATCGCTTTTGGGGATAGCCCCGCCGAGCGCGTCAGCGCTCTTCCCGCTCCAGCCCCGCGATCAATTCATTGATGTGCGCCGCATACTTCGCGCCGTCGTCCGCCACGAAGCGGAATTCCGGTGCCTTGCGGATGTGCATGCGCTTTGCGATCTCGCTGCGCACATGGCCCGCGGCGCGGTTCAGCGCGCCCACGGCTTCGGCCGTTGCGTTTTCCTCGCCCATCTTGCTCACGTGCACCTTGGCCGTGGACAGATCCGGCGCGACCTCCACGCGCATCACCGTCAGGAAGCCCTGCACGCGGGGGTCTTTCATCCCCCCGATGATGGCGATCAGCTCGCGCTTCATGTCCTCGGACAGGCGCGCCATATTTTTGCTCTGCGGCATAGTGTCTCCTTTCAAACGGAACGTTCCGTTCAGTCGCGGTATTCCTCCATGATGAAGGCCTCGAAGATATCGCCCTCCTTGATGTCGGAGAACTTGTCAAGGCCGATACCGCACTCGTAGCCCTGGGCAACTTCCTTCACGTCGTCCTTGAAGCGGCGCAGGCTGTCGATCTCGTCCTCGGTGATGACGATGCCGTCGCGCACCAGTCGGATCTTCGCGGCACGCGTTACCTTGCCCTCCAGCACGTAGCAGCCGGCAATGGTGCCCGCGGAAGATATCTTGAACACGCTGCGCACCTCGGCGCGGCCCAGCTCCACCTCGCGGAACTTGGGCGCCAGCATGCCCTTCATGGCGTCGGTGACATCGTTGATGGCGTCGTAGATGACGCGGTACATGCGCAGCTCCACCTCGGCCTGGGCGGCTTCCTCCTTGGCAACGGGGTCCGGACGGACATTGAAGCCGATGATGATGGCATTGCCCGCGTTGGCAAGCATGACGTCGGATTTGTTGATGGCGCCTACGCCCGCATGGATGACGCGCACGCGCACCTCGTCGTTGGAGATCTTCTCCAAACTCTGCTTCACAGCCTCGGCAGAGCCCTGCACGTCGGCCTTGACCACGATGGCCAGCTCCTTCATGTCGTTCTGTGCCATCTGGCTGAACAGGTTATCCAGCGTGACCTTCTTGTATGCGCTGAACTGCTGTTCCTTCTGCTCGGCAGCACGGCGGTCGGCCAGCTCACGGGCCAGCTTCTCGTCTTCTACGGCGTCGAACAGATCGCCCGCCGCAGGCACCTCCGTCAGGCCCGTGATCTCCACCGGCATGGAGGGACCGGCCTCCTTGAGGATGGCGCCCTGGTCGTCGCGCATGACGCGCACACGGCCCACGGACGTACCCGCGATGACCACATCTCCCTGATGCAGCGTGCCCTTCTGGACGAGGATCGTGGCCACGGGGCCCTGCCCCTTGTCCAGACGCGCCTCGATAACGGCGCCCTTGGCGCGGCGGTGGGGGTTCGCTTTCAGTTCTTTGACCTCGGCCACCAGGTTGATGCTTTCCAGCAGGTCCTCGATGCCCTGGCCCGTCAGCGCGGACACAGGCACGCAGATGGTGTCGCCGCCCCATTCTTCAGGCACCAGCTCATACTGCGTGAGCTGCTCCATTACATGGTTGGGGTTGGCCGTGGGTTTATCCATCTTGTTGATGGCCACGATGATGGTAGTATTCGCCGCTTTGGCGTGATTGATCGATTCGACGGTCTGCGGCATGATGCCGTCGTCCGCGGCCACCACCAGCACGGCGATGTCCGTCAGGTTCGCGCCGCGGGCGCGCATGGATGTGAAAGCCTCATGGCCCGGAGTGTCCAGGAATGTGATGGGCTTGCCGTTCATCGTCACCTGATACGCGCCGATATGCTGCGTTATGCCGCCGGCCTCGCCCGCGGTAACGCGCGTTTTGCGGATGGCGTCCAGGATGGAGGTCTTGCCGTGGTCGACGTGGCCCATGACCACCACCACCGGGGCGCGGGGCACCAACTCCTCGTCCTTGTCCTGATGGTCGTCGATGAGGCGGTCCTCAATGGTGACGACGACCTCCTTCTCCACCTTGCAGCCCAGCTCCTCGGCGATGATGGCGGCGGTGTCGAAGTCGATCATCTGGCTCAGGGAGGCCATGACGCCGTTCTTCATCAGGCACTTGACCACCTCTGCGCCGGTCTTTTTCATGCGGCTGGCCAGCTCACCCACGGAGATCTCGTCGGGGATCTGCACGGTAACAGGGGTCTTTTTGATGACCTCCAAACGCAGCTTGCGGAGACGGTCGGCCTCCTCCTGCTTGCGCTTGTTGCTGGCGAAATTGTTGTCCCGGCGCTGCTTGTTGCGGAACTTCTCCTTGCCCTGGGGAGCTTGCTGCTCCCGCTTGCCGCCGGTGCGGGCATCGGCCATGTCCTGGAGCTTTTCGTCGTATTTGTCCAGGTTCACGTTGGTGGCCTTGCGGGTGTCCACCACCTGCTTCTGCGGCACGCGGGACATGGGCTGCTGGGGCTTCTGCTCCGGCTTGGCGGGCTGCTGCGGGGCGCTCTGCTGGGGCTTTGCGCCGGGGGCGGCCTGCTGGGGCTTTGCACCGGCGGCGGCCTGCTGGGGCTTCTGCTCCGGCTTGGCAGGCTCGGCATTCTTCTCCTCGGGCTTTGCGCCCTCGGCGAAGATCACCGCGATGCTGGACACCGGGTTGTGCTGGGTCAGATACTCGAAGATGAGGCTCAGCTCACGATCCTCCAGCACCTGCATGTGATTTTTGGGCGTTTCGGCGTATTTTGTCAGGATCTCCGTGATCTCCTTCGTGGACACCCCGAAATCCTTCGCCACCTCATGCACTCTGTATTTGTTTCCGATCGTCGCCAAACAAAGCCACCTCCATCTTAGTGATCGCGCCGCGGGCGGCGCGCCGTGTTTCCTGTCTTACTTGCCGCCCTTGCGGGGGCTGCCCTTGCCCTTTTTCACCGGCAGGGCGTTGTCGTAGCGCCCCGTGGGCGCGCTTCTTGTCCGCTTGCGCTGCTCTCGCGGCGGGCGGCTGGGACGCTTTTTTTCCTCCCGGGGAGGCTGGGGCGCTTCCGCCGGCGGAGCGGGGTTCTTCTCGTGGGTGCGGTGCTTGCCCCGGCGCAGGTTCTTCTCGTGCCGGAGCTGCTCGTCCTTGCGCTCCCGTGCCCGCTTGGCCTTTACGGCCAGCGCCTCGGCTGCCGGGGCGTACTGCGCCGGGTCGGCGGCGGCCAGCTTCTGCACCAGGGACTGGGCGAAGCCGATGTCCGTCACGGCGCACATGGCGCAGCTGGTGCGGCCCAGCGCCCGGCCCAATGCGTCCTTGTCCGCCGGAACGGTCAGGCACAGGCAGCTGCCGGCACGGGCGAAACTGTTGGCCCGCCGGACGGAGGACGCTGCCGCGTCCTGCGCCGTGAAGATGATGCGGGCCTTCTTGGCACGGGCCGCCGCGCCCACAGGCTCTTCGCCCACGGCCACGCTGCCGGCCCGCAGGGCCAGGCCCAGCGTGGATAAAATATGCTCCGTCATAGCGCACCCATCTGCCCTTCCAGCGCGTCGTAGACCTCCGCCGGGATGGCGGTGTCGAAGGCACGCTCCAGTGCGCGGCTCTTCCGCGCTTTTTTCAAACACGCCGGGTCGGGACACACATACGCGCCGCGGCCTGACTTCTTGCCGGTGGCATCCAGCAGGATGTCGCCCTCCGGCGTTTTGACGATACGCAGCAGCGCCTTCTTGTCCTTCATCTCGCGGCAGCCCACGCACTGCCGCTGGGGGATCTTCCGTGGCTTCTGCACGGCTGCCGCCTCCTCTCGTGTATGGTTATTCGCCGGTGTAGCCGGCGGCCTTGATGTCGATCTTATACCCGGTGAGCCGGGCGGCCAGGCGGGCGTTCTGCCCCTCCTTGCCGATGGCCAGGCTGAGCTGGTCGTCCGGCACGGTGACGCGGCAGACCTTGCCCTCGTCACCCAGCTTGACGCTGATGACCTCCGCCGGGGCGAGGGCCGCGGCGATGAACTCAGCGGGGTCATCGCTGTATTTGATGATGTCGATCTTCTCGCCCCGCAGCTCCTCCACGATGGCGTTGACGCGCTGGCCGCGAGGGCCGACACACGCGCCGATGGGATCGACGTTCTCGTCGGCGGAGTACACGGCCATCTTTGTGCGGTTGCCCGCCTCGCGGGCGATGGAGCGTATCTCCACCGTGCCGTCGAAGATCTCCGGCACTTCCAGCTCGAACAGGCGCTTTACCAGGCCGGGATGGGTGCGGGAGATGAGTACCTGCGGGCCGCGGGTGCTGCGGCGCACCTCCACCAGGTAGACCTTGACCATCTGACCCTCCTTCAGCTCCTCGCCGGGAACTTGCTCGTTGAGGGTGAGGATGGCATCGGTGGCCTCCGTGCCCGTGCCGATACGCAGGGTGATGTTGCCGGTGCGGGGATCGATGCGGCTCACCGTGCCGGTGAGGATCTCGTGCTGCTTGCTGCCCCACTCGTCGTAGATCATGCCGTGCTCGGCCTCGCGCAGGCCCTGGATGATGACCTGCTTGCCGTTGCCGGCAGCGATGCGGCCAAACTCCACGCTCTCCACGGGGAAGTTCACCACGCCGCCCAGCTCGTTCTTGGCGGAGATGCGCTTGGCCTCCTCCAGGGAGATCTGAGAGGCGGGGTTCTCCACCTCCTCCACGATGTCCTTCTGGACGTACATCTTCAGGTCCTTCTTCTCCTCGTCCACGTCCACGATCACGTTTTCCACGCCCTCGTGGTCGCGCTTGTAGGCGGTGGTCAGGGCCTGGATGATCTTGCCCATCATAAAGCTCTGGGGGATGCCGCGTTCCTTCTCCAGCATGGCCAGCGCCGCGAAAATTTCATCACACTTCATGATATTTCTCCTTATCCGATATTCGACCGTTCGTCAAAATTCTACCCGCAGGCGCACCAGCGCCGTCTCGTTCTTCTCAAAGCGCAGCGTCTCGCCGCCCATATCCAGCAGCACCGCGCCATCCTCATAGCCCGCCAGCGTGCCGGCGAACTCCTTGCGCCCGTCCTTGGGCTGGTACGTTTTTACCAGCACCGGGCTGCCCATAAACTGCTGAAAGTCCGACGGGCGCTTGAGCTGCCGCTCCAGCCCGGCAGAGCCCACCTCGAACACGTAGCTGCTCTCGATGGGGTCGGCCTCGTCCAGCAGGTCGCTGACCCTCCGGCTGATGGCCTCGCAGTCCAGAATGTCCACGCCGCCGTCCTTGTCCAGATACAGCCGCAGGTACCACTGGCCCGCCTCCCGTACATATTCCACGTCCCACAGCTGGCAGCCATGCTCCTGTACCACCGGCTCCGCCAGCTCCCAGACAACGTCTGTGATCTTTTTCACGGCGCATCCTCCTGCTTTTAACAAATCAAAAATGCCCAACAAAAAGAGCGGACAGTCAAGCCCACTCCCAGTCAATACCTTACTTACGCGTGTAGCATACCATAAAAATGGGAACAACGCAAGTATTTTTCTGCAAAAAACCCGTCGAAAAGGCGCGTTTTGCAAAAAAAGACAGGGCGGTGCGGGTGCAGACCCGCGCCGCCGCGCCGTTATGCCCGTTTTTTCAGCCCCGCCGCACCGCAGGCCAGCAGGAACGCCGCCAGATCCGCCAGCACCACCGTAGCGCCCACGGGGGTGCTCAGCAGATACGAGCCGGTGAGCCCCGCGCAGAAGCACACCACGCTGAGCACCCCCGCGCAGATGACCACGCCGCGGAAGCTGCGGAGCAGCCGCATCGCCGTCAGGGCGGGGAAGATGACCAGACTGGAGATGAGCATGGCGCCCATCAGCCGCATGCCCAGCACGATGGTCAGCGCTGTCAGTACCGACAGCACCGTGTTGTAAAGCTCCACACGCATGCCGGTGGCGCGGGAAAAACTCTCATCAAAGGTGATGGCGAACAGCCGGTGGTAAAACAGTACGTACAGCACCAGCACCGCCGCCGACACCCCTACGGACAGCGCCACGTCGGCGCGGTCCAGCGCCAGAATGGAGCCGAACATAAAGCTGTCCACATCGGTGGTCATGCCGGTGGTGAGGCTGGTGACCACCACACCGGCGGCCAGGGAGGAGGCACTGACCACGGCGATGGCCGCATCCGCGCCCATGCGGCTCCTCTCCGTCATCCGCAGCAGGCCCAGCGCCGCCAGTACCACCACGGGGATGGACACCGGCAGCGGCGCCCAGCCGCAGGCCAGCGCAATGCTCAGTGCGCCGAAGGACACGTGGCTCAGTCCGTCGCCGATCATGGAGTAGCGCTTCAGCACCAGCGGCACGCCCAGCAGCGCCGCGCACAGGGAGATCAGGATGCCCACCACAAAGGCCCGCAGGATAAAGGGGTAGGTGAACATTTCCAGCAGCAGGCTCATATACCGTCACCTCCGAATCGCTTTCCATAGGGCGACGCCAGATACGCCGCCGTGTCGCCGTAGAACCAGCCGCCGTGTCCCGCGTGGAGGATGGCGGTAGCATGGGGCAGGGCGCTGCGCAGGTCGTGGGTCACCATGACGATGGCCAGCCCTTCCTTCTTATTGAGATAGTCCAGCGTGCGGTACAGGTCCTGGGCCGCAGCGGGGTCCAGCCCCGTCACCGGCTCATCCAGCACCAGCAGCTCTCCGGCGGCGCACAGCGCTCTTGCCAGCAGCACCCGCTGCTGCTGTCCGCCGGACAGCTCACGGTAGCACCGGTCCTTCAGCTCTAAAATGCCCAGCTTTCCCATGTGCATCAGCGCCGTGGATTTCTCCTGCGCCGTGTAGAAGAAGTGAGCGCCCCGCCCGTTGAGGAAGCCGCTGCGCACCACCTCCGTCACTGTGGCGGGAAAGTCCTTCTGGGCCTGTGTCTGCTGGGGCAGATAGCCGATGGCTCCCGCCCGCAGGGACCGGTCCAGCACGATCTCTCCCTTCATGGGCTTCAGAAGGCCCAGCATGCTTTTCAGCAGCGTGGACTTGCCGGAGCCGTTCTCACCCACCACGCAAAGATAGTCGCCGCTGCGCACCTGGAACGTCAGCCCCTGCCACAGCGCCTGCCCCTCATAGCCCAGGGACACATCGCGGCAGTCCAGCAATATTTTCTTTTCCGTTGGCTTTTCCATCAGGCCAGCCCCTCCCTCAGTGCGTCCACGTTGGCCTCCATCAGCTGGAGATACGTGACGCCGTTATCAAAATCCGCGCGGCTCACCGTCTGGCAGGACTGGAACGTCCGCACCGCCGCGCCGGTGGTCTCAGCGATGGCCTCCGCCACCTTCCGGCTGCTGAGCTCGATGGTGTATACCACGGGGATGTGCTCCTCGTTTACCAGATCGATGAGATACTTCAATGTGGCCAGCGACGGCTCGGTGTCGCCGGCGCAGCCGTGAAACGCCGCGCGGTAGTCCAGCCCGTACTCGCGGCAGAAATACAAAAGCGGGAACCGGTCGCCGAACACCAGAAGCTTCCGGCTGCCGCCGGCCACCACGTCGCGGAACGACTGATCCAGCGACTCCAGCTCCGTCAGATAGTCCGCCAGCCGCTGGCGGTAGCTGTCGGCGTGGTCGGGATCGGCCTGACACAGAGTCTCCCCGATGGCGCGGCACAGGGCCATGGCCGTCACCGGCGATGTCCAGATGTGCTCGTCGTACTCGGTTTCTTCATCTTCCGCATCATCGCCCCCGCCGTTTTCGCCGTGGCCGTGGTCGTGATCGCTGTGCTCGTGGGCGTTTGCGCCCTGTCCCTGCATGCCCTCGGAAAATTCTTCCTCATGCAGTTCCACCGCCCCCATCATCGACAGGACATGCGGGATATTTTCCCCTGCGGCGTCCAGAATGTTCTCCACCCACTGCTCGCTCTCGCCGCCGTTGTAGACGAACACGTCCGCCTCGCTGATACGGATGACATCCAGCGGCGTGGGCTCAAAGCTGTGTGTCTCCCGCCCTGCGGGCACCATCAGCGTCACGTCCACGTCGTCCCCGCCGATCTGCCGCACGAAGTCGTAGTAGGGGAACAGCGTGCATACCACCCGGAGCTTTCCGTTGTCCTGCAAGGGCTTCCGGCCGCAGCCGCACAGCCCCGCCGCCACCGTCAGCGCCAGTAAAAACGCCCGGAGCCGCCTCATTCCGCCGCCTCCCGGCACCGGCGGCACACGCCGTAAAACAGCGTCCGCCGCGGGTCGATGGAGAAGCCGTGCTCATCCTCCAGATGGCGGTACAGCGGCGCCAGATGGGAGCAGTCCACATGGCACACCTCGCCGCACTTTTCACATTTCAGCAGAAAACAGTCGCGACCCGATGCGTTACATGTGCAGAACTGGTATTTTGCGCCGGAATCCGTCACGATTTTGTGAACTTTGCCTGCCTTTTCCAACCGCTCCAAATGGCGGTACACGGTGGTCAGCCCCACCGTCTCGCCCTGCTGGTGCAGCGTTTCCGTCAGCTCCGCCGCGCCGATGCCGCCGTCGCAGGACTGGATGCAGGCCAGTATCGCCTGCTGCTGTCTGGTCATATACGTCATAGGATGCCTCCTGAAATTGAAAATGAAAACCGTTTTCAAATCATAGCAGAAAATCCGCGTTTGTCAACTGCTTTTTTTGGGCGGCGCTATACCGGCAAGCGCGGCATTAACGGGGTCTTAACATCAGATTAGCGAAAATTTAACAATCGTGCGCTTGCACAGAAAAAGCACCCGCATATTTCTTCATAAGAAATACATGCACAAATTCTGTATTTTATGAGATATTAGCATATATTATCTGATTTTTGCCGCATGAAATATTATACTTTTCACATAAAGGAATGGCGGTTTACTATAAAGAAAATGTTAAAACAACAGAAAACTGTGCTAAAAATTTATAAATATTGCTAATTGCGGGGAGCGGCGGGATGGGCTATACTTCAAAGTAACCTGACGCGAAAGACTTTCGCGCAGGGAACCGCTCCGGTGTGGGAGCACCGGAACGGGAAGGCTAAGGGAAAGTATTTAGTAAGGAGAGAAAACAATGGAAGAAAGAAAAGGCTTTGGAACCAATTTTGGATTCCTGATGGCGTCTGTCGGTTCGGCAGTCGGCCTGGGCAACATCTGGGGCTTCCCCAATAAAATGGGCGCCTCCGGCGGTTTTACCTTCCTGGTCGTGTATCTGGTGCTGGCCGTTCTGTGCGGCTTTATCGTCATGGTGGGCGAGCTGGCGCTGGGCCGCAAGACCGGCAAGGGCGTGGTCAGCGCGTATCATGTGCTGAGCAAGCGCTTCAAGTGGCTGGGCTGGCTGGGCATCCTGTCCCCGTTCTTTATTCTGTTCTTCTACTGCGCACTGGGCGGCTACTGCATCAAGTACGTGGTGGTGAACGTGGGCGATCTGTTCGGCGCCAGCTTCGGCTCCGCCGCCTTTGCGGAGGTGGCTGCGGCCAACGGTACCTCTCTGGGCGCAGAGGTATTCAACGCTTTTATGGGCAATCCCACTGAGGCCATTATCTACGGTCTCATCTTTGTGGCGCTGACCATGCTCATCGTCATGGGCGGCGTCAGCGGCGGTATCGAGAAGGTTTGTTCCGTGGGCATGCCCGCGCTGTTCGTGATGCTGCTGATCTGCATTATCCGCGCCTGCACCCTGCCCGGCGCGGTGAATGGCCTGAAGTACATGTTTGTTCCGGGCTGGGCCGTGGCCAACGGCATCATCGAAGAGGCACCCAATTTCCTGACCGTGCTTTCCACCGCCGGCGGTCAGATGTTCTTCTCCCTGTCTCTGGGCATGGGCATTATGATCACCTACGGCTCCTATCTGGATAAGAAGGAGAACCTCCAGAAAAACGCCATTCTCATCATCGTCATGGATACGCTGGTGGCACTGATGGCCGGCCTGTGCGTCATCCCCGGCCGTTTCGCCCTGGACCCCAGCGGCACGCTGGGCGGCCCCAAGCTGCTGTTCGTCACCATGCAGAACGTGTTCAGCCGTATGGGCGGTCTGGGCCCCATCTTCGGCATCCTGTTCTACCTGCTGGTGGTGTTTGCGGCGATCTCCTCGTCTATCTCCCTGCTGGAGGCCGTGGTGGCTCACTTTGTGGATAAGGCCCGCGATTCCGGCAAGGGCGACAAGCGCAAGAAGTACACCCTCATCGCGGCGGCGGCCGTGGGCGTGGGCTGTATCCTCATCTGCGCCGACAGTCTGGGCGGCGCCGACTTCACCCCGTGGAAGTTCCTGGGCCTGCCGGAGGCGGACATCCGGACATGGAACGACTGCTGGCTGGACTTCTTTGATATGCTGTCCGAGGGCATCATGATGCCGCTGGGCGCGCTGCTGATGTCGATCATGATCGGCTGGGAGCTGGGCCCCGACGTGGTCAAGGAGGAGTGCGAGCGCTCCGGCCATGCCATGAGCGGCTATGGCTTCTTCAAGGTCTGCATCAAATTCATCACCCCGCTGTGCATGATCCTGGTGCTGTACGGCCAGATCAAGGAATTCTTTTTCTAAGCAAGCGTGTATGTTATCCATACTGGGACCGCCATCCCGGTATGCTCTCCAAATAACAGAAAGAGCAGCGCCCGCCATTCCGGCGGGCGCTGTTTGACTGCGGAGATCCACGCGAGAGAATATCCCCGGCGGCACTGCCGCCGGGGATATTCTCTCACGCGGGGGTGGAGAAAAAGCGAAAAGACTCACAAGTCGATCCGCTTTGCCCTGCAGAGTTGATATTCTCTCGCGCGGGGACGGAGAAAAAGCGAAAAGAGCAGGCCCGATAGCCGGTTCACGGCACTGAAGGGTGGAAAAGGCGCGCTCTGTACCGCCGATGCGGCGCATGGGTGCGGTGCGGACAGGCGGCGGGGAGGGGACGATATGCCTGTTTATTCTTTCACAGATGGTTTCGCCAGAAGAAAATAGCAGTATCGCGGTAAAAAAGTCAGGGAAAACCCGTGAAACCGTGCATTGAGGGGTGCTAAAAGGATGCTTTATCTTTATAAACTGCAAAAATAAATCTGTTCATAGAATGTTAAAAATGTACAATGGGACGAGAAAAATTCATCAATACTGCTAATTGCGGTTGCAATTTGAATCCTGTATACTTTTTGCATGGGACGTTGGCGGACTATCGTCAACGGCACATTGAGGGGCGTGGCGGCGCCTCAAGATGTTTCCTGTCAGTAGATGGGAGACAGAAAATTTGGGCACTCGGCAAAGGAGCGGGTGCAAATTTCTGTTATAAGGAGAGAAAACAATGGAAGAAAGAAAAGGCTTTGGGTCCAATTTTGGATTCCTGATGGCGTCTGTCGGTTCGGCAGTCGGCCTGGGCAACATCTGGGGCTTCCCCAATAAAATGGGCGCCTCCGGCGGTTTTACCTTCCTGGTCGTGTATCTGGTGCTGGCCGTTCTGTGCGGCTTTATCGTCATGGTGGGCGAGCTGGCGCTGGGCCGCAAGACCGGCAAGGGCGTGGTCAGCGCGTATCATGTGCTGAGCAAGCGCTTCAAGTGGCTGGGCTGGCTGGGCATCCTGTCCCCGTTCTTTATTCTGTTCTTCTACTGCGCACTGGGCGGCTACTGCATCAAGTACGTGGTGGTGAACGTGGGCGATCTGTTCGGCGCCAGCTTCGGCTCCGCCGCCTTTGCGGAGGTGGCTGCGGCCAACGGTACCTCTCTGGGCGCAGAGGTATTCAACGCTTTTATGGGCAATCCCACTGAGGCCATTATCTACGGTCTCATCTTTGTGGCGCTGACCATGCTCATCGTCATGGGCGGCGTCAGCGGCGGTATCGAGAAGGTTTGTTCCGTGGGCATGCCCGCGCTGTTCGTGATGCTGCTGATCTGCATTATCCGCGCCTGCACCCTGCCCGGCGCGGTGAATGGCCTGAAGTACATGTTTGTTCCGGGCTGGGCCGTGGCCAACGGCATCATCGAAGAGGCACCCAATTTCCTGACCGTGCTTTCCACCGCCGGCGGTCAGATGTTCTTCTCCCTGTCTCTGGGCATGGGCATTATGATCACCTACGGCTCCTATCTGGATAAGAAGGAGAACCTCCAGAAAAACGCCATTCTCATCATCGTCATGGATACGCTGGTGGCACTGATGGCCGGCCTGTGCGTCATCCCCGGCCGTTTCGCCCTGGACCCCAGCGGCACGCTGGGCGGCCCCAAGCTGCTGTTCGTCACCATGCAGAACGTGTTCAGCCGTATGGGCGGTCTGGGCCCCATCTTCGGCATCCTGTTCTACCTGCTGGTGGTGTTTGCGGCGATCTCCTCGTCTATCTCCCTGCTGGAGGCCGTGGTGGCTCACTTTGTGGATAAGGCCCGCGATTCCGGCAAGGGCGACAAGCGCAAGAAGTACACCCTCATCGCGGCGGCGGCCGTGGGCGTGGGCTGTATCCTCATCTGCGCCGACAGTCTGGGCGGCGCCGACTTCACCCCGTGGAAGTTCCTGGGCCTGCCGGAGGCGGACATCCGGACATGGAACGACTGCTGGCTGGACTTCTTTGATATGCTGTCCGAGGGCATCATGATGCCGCTGGGCGCGCTGCTGATGTCGATCATGATCGGCTGGGAGCTGGGCCCCGACGTGGTCAAGGAGGAGTGCGAGCGCTCCGGCCATGCCATGAGCGGCTATGGCTTCTTCAAGGTCTGCATCAAATTCATCACCCCGCTGTGCATGATCCTGGTGCTGTACGGCCAGATCAAGGAATTCTTCTTCTAAAAGCACATGAAAAGGACGCCGGAGCGCAGCTCCGGCGTCCTTTTTTGCGTCTATTTCGGAAAGTCAGCGCAGCAGCTCCACCGCGCCGGACAGGTTGTCGATGTCCACACGCTCCACGCTGGGGGCGAACTCGCCGTCCAGCGACCAGGGAATGTGGGCCTGGGTGGTGAGGGTCACGTGCTGCACGTGGCGGAAGATGACGCCCGGGTATTCATACTGCATCCGCGTCATGGCGGTGATGAGATTCTGCAGGTCCAGGGCCGTTTTGGGCATCCGCAGCAGCAGCAGCTCGAACAGACCGTCGTCCATCTTGACGCGGCTGGGATCCAACTTCACCAGCCCGCCCAGGGAAGTGCTGTTGCACACCGCGCCGAAGATGAAGTCACCCTCAAACGTCTCACCGTCCGCCTCAATGCGGCAGTTGTAGGGCCGCAGGGAGTCCAGATCCCCCAGCCCCTCCAGTATGTACGCGAAGTGACCCAGGGCGTTTTTTGCCGCTTGGGACGCGGAGTAGGAGGAGCGGGTGAAGGCGCCAAAGGATGCCACATAGGCGAAATAACGGTCGTTGTGCCGCCCGATGTCCAGGGCGTGGGGCTGGCCGCTGGCGATGGCCTGGGCGGCGTGGCGGGGGTCGGAGGACAGGTGCAGGCTGGCAGCAAAATCGTTGGTGCTGCCGTTGGGCAGGTAGCCCAGCAGCGGGCGGCGCTCCAGCTCCATCAGACCGGAGATGGTCTCATTCAGGGTGCCGTCGCCGCCGGCGCAGACTACCACGTCGTACTGCGGGCCCCATTTGGCCGCGTAGGTTCGGGCTTCGCCGCCGGCCTCCGTCAGAAAGACCCGCACCAGATAGCCGGCGCGGGAAAAGGCGGCCACCGCATCGAACAGGGGAGCGTTGGATTTCGTTTTGCCCGCCTTTGGATTGACAATGAACAGGAGCTTCTTCATGGCTCTCCTCCTATATGCCGGTAAGTGCAGTGTGTCTTTCCATTATGCCACAACGCGACGGGAAATGCAACAGTCAGACGCACAGGAGTGACGGCGTTGTCCGTGCGCAGCGCACAGCCCTCCCTCAGCGGCGGCAAGGGCAGAAAACCCTTGCAAATCGGGGTCTGGTCGGCTATGATAGGGGGAACAAGACCGGAAAAGGAGTGGTGTGCATGAAGAACCGGACACAATATCTGAAGTGGGGGCTGACGGCGTTTCTGACCGTCTGCGCCGTGCTGGTTTTTTACGACACATTTTATATGGGCGGTACACTGCAGCAGTTCGTGAGCAAGCTGACCTCCGTGCTGGCGCCGGTGGTATACGGCGCGGTCATCGCATACCTGCTGACGCCGGTGATGAACTGGATCGAGAGGGTGCTCCACGCTGCGTGGCAGAAGGTTTTTCCCAAAAAGCACCTGAAGAACGCCGCTGGCATCCTGCGGTTTTTCAGCATCCTGCTGGCGGAGGCGGTGGCCATCCTGCTGATCTACCTGCTGATGAGCGTGCTGATCCCCCAGCTTATCGACAGCGTGACTATGCTCATCAACAACGCTGAGTCGTATTACTATAAGGTATATAACTGGGCTGACAGTCTGCTGGACAGCGAGAACGAGGTGGCGGTGTGGATCGCCGACTTTGTCACAAAGTATTACAGCGATGGCGTGACCCTGCTGAAGGAGCACATCCTGCCCTGGGCGCAGACGACGCTGGGGACCCTGACCGGCGGCATCTGGAGCGGTATCCGCGGCGTCATCAACCTGGCCACCGACCTGATCGTGGGCATCATCGTATCCATCTACCTCATGACCATGAAGGAAAAGAGCCTCGCCCGCTGCTGCAAGGCGGTGTTCGCCATCTTCGACGAGCGGAAGGCCCGTGCCGTCATCCGCGGTACCCGCCAGGTGGACCGCATCTTCTCCGGCTTCGTGCGGGGCAAGCTGCTGGACTCCCTCATCATCGGCGCGCTGTGCTTCATCGGAGGCAGCATCCTGAAGCTGCCCTACACTCCGCTGGTCAGCGTGGTGGTAGGCGTCACCAACATCATCCCGTTTTTCGGGCCGTTCCTGGGCGCCATCCCATCGGCCTTCCTGATCTTGCTGGTCAGCCCCAAGCAGTGCCTCATCTTCATCATCTTCATCGTGGTGCTTCAGCAGTTTGACGGGAATATCCTGGGCCCCAAGATCCTGGGCGATGCCACCGGCATCTCCAGCTTCTGGGTCATCGTGGCCATTCTGGTGGGCGGCGGCTTCGGCGGTGTGCTGGGTATGTTCCTGGGTGTACCCATCTTCGCCTGCGTGCAGGAGCTGGTGAAGTACCTGCTGGACCGGCGGCTGCGCCGGCGCAACATGCCCACGGAGGCCTACGCCTATGTGGAACGGGCCCGCGAAACGGCGTCGGAGCCGGCATTCACGCCCCAGAACGATACATCGGAGGAACACCATGACTGAGGAGCTCAAGAAGAAGCTGCTGGATTTCAGCAACAGCCGCGAGCCGTTTCTGACGCATAACCATATGTACACCGCCGACATTGGCGACGGCAGCGCCGCCGTGGTGCTGCCCATGTGCCGCGACAGCCTGAACCGCTGGGGAGGGGCTCACGGCGGTATCTTGTTCGCCCTGTGCGACGTGGCCATGGGCATGGCCATCATGAGCCTGCGGCAGGAGGTGATAGTGACGGTAAACGCTACCATCGACTATCTGTCCGCTGCGGCGGCGGACAGCACCCTTACCGCTGTGGGGAAGGTGGACCGTCTGGGCGGCAAGCTGGCCTTCTGCTCGGCGGAGGTCACGGACGAGAACGGCAAGGTCATCGTGCAGTCCCACTGCGTCATGAGCTTCACCGGCCGTCCGCTGCCACTGTGAGGACGTATCTGCGGCAGCGCCGCCAACGGCTATGGTGGCTGACGGCGCTGGCTCTGTTTTTCGCCGCCTATTTCGCCCTGCGCACTGACCGCACCGCCATGAACCGGCTGTGCGGCAGCGTCATTTTCCCCGCCATGCGGCAGGTGGCCCGCCTGTGCGACGGGTTCGACGGCTCTGTGGGCGAGGTGCTGATATTGACGGCGATCTGGGCGGGCATCATCTGGCTGGCCTGCACGGTGCGGCGGATCATCGCGGGGCCGCGGCGGTGCGCGGTGCTGGCGGATTTCGTGCTGACCGCCGCCTGCCTGATGTTGACGGTGTACGGCGGCTTCTGCCTCCTGTGGGGCACGGCGTACAGCACCGACAGCTTTCAGGACAGGAGCGGCATCGTGGCCCAGCCCGTGTCAGTGGAGGAGCTGGAGCAGGCGACACGGTACTTCGCATCAGAGCTTACCGCGGCGGCGGACGGCGTGCCGCGGGACGCCAGCGGCGTCTGCGCCGCCGACCGAAAGACCATTCTGGCTGCGGCGGGCGACGCCTACGACGGGGTGTACGACGAGTTCCCGTTCCTGCGGGTGGAGACCGGCGGCATCAAGCCCTTCGCCTGCTCCAACGCCCTCAGCGTGCTGCGGTTCACCGGCTTCTATTTCCCCTTTACCGGCGAGGCCAATGTGAACATGGACAGCCCTGTGGCGTGGCTGCCGTCCACGGTGTGCCACGAGATGGCCCACCAGCGGGGCGTTATCTCCGAGCAGGAGTGCAATTTCATCGGCATCCTGGCAGCCACGAGATGCGCCGATCCGGTGTACCGCTACTCCGGCTGGCTGGAGGGATATGTCTATCTCTCCAATGCCCTGTACCGCGCGGACCCCGACCGGAGCCGCGCCATCCGCGAGACCCTGCCGGAGACGGTGATCGCAGACCTGCGGGCGGACAACACCTACTGGGCGGCGTTCCGGGGACCGGTGTCCCAGGCGTCGGAGAGCGTGTACGACGCGTTCCTCAAGACCAACGGCGACGCCAGCGGCATCCGCAGCTACGGCATGGTGACGGATCTGCTGGTGACGTACTTCGCCGATGCCGCGGCATAAAAAAAGCAGCCCCGAAGCACCGCTTCGGGGCTGCTTTTTTATGCTTTTTACAGGCCCAGACCGGGGATGTTCAGGCCGCCGGTGAGGGCGTTCATGGAGGAGCTCATGGCCTCCTCCGCCTGACGCAGGGCCTCGTTGACGGCGGAAATGACCAGATCCTGCAGCATCTCCACATCCTCGGGGTCCACCACGTCGGGCTTGATGGTCAGAGCGGTGAGCTCCTTCTTGCCGGAAACTGCGGCAGTCACGGCGCCGCCGCCTACGGAGGCGGTAAAGGAGCTGTTCTCCACCTCCTCCTGGGCTTTGCTCATCTCCTGCTGCATCTTCATCAGCTTCTGCTGCATCTGCGCCTGCTGCTGCATCATGCCGGCACCGCCGGAAAAGCCCTTGCGGGCGCTATAACCCTTTGCCATGTCGTTATTCTCCTTTGTATCATCAGTTTATTTGATCTTGAAGTTGTCCAGCTGCCGCCCGTTCTGAGCCAGCTCGTCCAGCCGGTCGCCGCCGGTAGAGGCGGGAGGCTCCCATGGCGGGGGATCGTTGGCGGGGGGCACCGGGGCCGCTGCCTGCGGCGCGGGCTGCGGGGCCTGTCGCGATGGCGGGGGAGGGGGTACGCTGCGTCCGGATGCGGGAGGGGCCTTGCCCACCGCCAGCATCACGCGGATATCGCGGCCCAGCTCGGCGGCGGTAACGTCCCGCAGGACGGTGAGGATCTCCGGCTTGTCCAGCTGCTTCTGGGTGAAGTCGTCGCGGCACAGTACGGTGAGGCAGTCGCCGTCCAGCACGCCGGAGGCCATGCTCAGCATGACCCGTGCATTCACCGGCAGACGGCCCTTGTACTGATCCAGCAGACGCCGCCACACGCTGTCGTCTCCCGCTGCCGCAGGGGCGGCGGGCACAGGCGGATCATTCCGGTGACCGGGACGTACCGGCGGCTCCTCCGGCAGGCCGAAATCCCGCACCGCCTGCTCCGGCAGGGGCGGTTCCTCCGGCAGAGGTGGTTCCTCCGGCAGGGGCGGTTCCTCCGGCAGGGGCGGCTGCCCCATCACCGGCGGCTGACAGGCCGGACGCGGCGCAGGAGCCGGACGTACCGACGCTTCCTGCCGCGGGGAGGGGCGCTGGGGGGCGATGGCGCCCTGCTGCACCGCCTGCTCCAGACAGGCCAGCCGCCGGTCGAAGGCGGTGAGGTCGCCGGACAGGCTTTCGTCGCACAGACGCAGCAGGCACAGCTCCGCCGCCGTGCGGGGGCGGATGCTGTCCGCCAGGGCGGCGCAGCAGCTTTGCAGCGTGTCTGCCATATACAAAAACCGGCTCATGGGCAGGTCGCGGCCCAGCTCGGTCAGGGTCTTGCGGTCGTAGACACCGGACAGCAGCGCCGCACCGCCCTCCGGCGCGGCCTTCAGCACCGTCATATCACGGGAGAGGTCACTGAGCTCACCCAGCAGAGCGGCCACATCCTTGCCGCTGCGATACAGCTGGTCAAACAGGGCCAGTGCATCGGCGGCGTTCCGCGCCAGCAGACAGCGCATCAATTGCAGCGTCTGGGTGCTGCCCGCCAGACCCAGCGTGTCCAGCACGGTGCGGCTGTCAATGTCGCCGTCCGCCGCACGGCACTGGTCCAGCAGGCTCAGGGCGTCGCGGAGAGCGCCGTTGGCCATGCGGGCCAGGATCTCCGCACCGTCGGATGTCAGGGCGATGTCCTCCGCCGCCGCGATCTTCAAAAGCTGCTGCTCCGCGTCACGCGGCAGGATGCGCTTGAAGGAGAACCGCTGGCAGCGGGACAGGATGGTGGCGGGGACCTTGTGCAGCTCCGTGGTGGCCAGAATGAACAGCAGGTGCTCCGGCGGTTCCTCCATGATCTTCAGCAGGGCATTGAAGGCGTCCCGCGAGAGCATGTGGACCTCGTCGATGATGTACACCCGTTTTTTCAGCACGGAGGGGGGATACACCGCCTCCTCCCGCAGGGTGCGGGCGTCGTTGACGCTGCCGTTGGAGGCGGCGTCCAGCTCCGTCACATCCAGCAGGGTGCCGGCATCGATGCCGCGGCAGCTGTCGCACCGGCAGCAGGGGGCGCCGTCCACGGGGTGCTCACAGTTCACTGCCTTGGCCAGGATGCGGGCGCAGGTGGTCTTGCCGGTGCCGCGGGTACCGGTAAACAGGTAGGCGTGGCCCACGCGGCCCTCCGCCACCTGACGCTGGAGGGTGTCGGTGATATGGGACTGGCCCACCACCTCGGAAAAGGTTCTGGGACGGTATTTACGGTACAGCGCCTGGTACACGGGCACACCTCCTGTCGCAACAAAAATAGAACGTCCTCCGCCCATAGCCGCGAAGCCGGCTTCCCCGCGGCACATGGATGATCCCTCTTAATGCTGCTCGGTTCCCCGCCTGACATGATTCGTGGGTATCCATTGCGCGAGACCGGCCCCGCAGCTATCGGCGGAGGACAAGTTCACCCGCTTATTTTACTACAAAAGTTGCCGCTTGGCAACTGTTTTTTGTCGAGGCGCTATCCCAGCAGCGTCACCGCGCCGTGGATGAGCATGCACAGCGCCATACCCATGGCTGTGGGCAGCGCCGCCGCCAGCGCCGTCCAGCGGGCGCTGCCCGTCTCGCGGAGGATGGTGAGGCACGTGGTACCGCAGGGGAAGTGCAGCAGGCACAGCACCAGCATACACAATGCCGTCTCCGCCGTCCAGCCGTGGGCGGTGAGAACGGGGCCCAGCTCCGTCAGCCCCGCCGCCGTCAGGCTCCCTGACCGCAGATAACCCATCAGCAGCACCGGCAGCACGATCTCATTGGCAGGGAAGCCCAGCAGAAACGCCAGCAGCACCATGCCGTCCAGCCCCATCAGCCGTCCGGGGCCGTCCAGCGCGCCGGCCAGCGCCGTCAGCAGTGTGCCGCTGCCCACCGGCACGCGGCCCAGCACCCAGATCACAAGTCCCGCAGGGGCTGCTACCGTCACGGCGCGGCCCAGCACGAACAGCGTCCGGTCCAGCAGCGACCGCACCAGCACCTGCCCCACCTGGGGCATGCGGTAGGGCGGCAGCTCCAGCGAGAAGGCGGACAGCTGGCCCCGCAGCACCGTGGCCGTCAGCAGGCGGGAGGCCAGCAGCGACATGGCCACGGCGAACAGCAGGCACCCCAGCAGCATGGCGGCGGCCGACAGAGAGCGTCCCACCCCGGCCGCGCCGCCCGGAAAGAACAGACTGATGAGGACGATCAGCGTGGGGAACCGGCCATTGCAGGGGATGAAGGCATTGGTGAGGATGGCTACCAGCCGTTCCCGCGGACTGTCGATGATGCGGCAGCCCGTGACGCCGCAGGCGTTGCACCCCAGCCCCATGCACATGGTGAGGCTCTGACGGCCGCTGCCGCCGGCGGCGCGGAAGCACCGGTCCATGAGAAAGGCCACCCGCGGCAGATACCCCGCGTCCTCCAGCAGGGTGAACAGCGGGAAGAAGATGGCCATGGGCGGCAGCATCACCGCCACCACCCACGCCGCCGTGCGGTATACCCCGTCCACCAGCGATTCCCGCAGCCACCATGGCGCGCCGCCCAGCAGGGCTCGCAGCGGCTCCTGCGCCGCCATGAGCCACCGGCTCAGCAGCTCCGAGGGCCGGTTGGCGCCCCAGATGGTGAGCCACAGCACCGCACCCAACAGCAGCAGCATCACCGGCACGCCGCCCCAGCCGGTGAGCACGCGGTCCAGCCGCCGGTCACGGGTGTGGACCTCCTCGGGGCGGCGGGAGAGACAGGCATCAGCGATGGCTGATGCCCGGCGGGCCACGGCGGCGCTGTCGTCTCCGTCCAGCGGCGGCCACGTGTCCTCCCACGGCTCCCGCCGCGCCATGTCCAGCACCGCCGTGCGCAGATCGTCCATCCCCTGTCCGCTCCGTGCCGTCGCCGTCACCACCGGTGCGTCCAGCCCGCGGGACAGGGCGTCCACGTCCACGGCGACGCCCTTGCGGCGGGCCTCGTCCATCAGATTCACGCACACTACCAGCCGCGGCGTGCGGCAGCGCAGCTGCACCGCCAGATGCAGATTTCGCCGGAGGCAGGTGGCGTCCGCCACCAGCACGGTGACATCGGCACCGCCGCCGCAGATGAAGTCCCGGGCGATCTGCTCCTCCGGCGAGTCTGCCCGCAGGGAGTAGGTCCCAGGCAGGTCGATGAGCCGGAAGGCCGCGCCCTGCCACGTGTAGGCGCCCTCCGCCACCGCCACCGTTTTCCCAGGCCAGTTGCCTGTGTGCTGGCGCATACCCGTCAGGGTGTTGAACACCGTGGATTTCCCCACGTTGGGGTTGCCCGCCAGCGCCGCTGTATACTGCTCCATTGACTGTCTCCTCCTTCTGCAGGCTGCTTCCGGCCATCCTATGCGGCGGCGGGGCGGCAGGTGCAGGACATGACGACGGGGCACGCCATAGAAAACGCAGTCGCGCACCCGAGGGTGCGCGACTGCGTTTGCCAGTTTCCGGCAAACGCAGAAAAGTAAAACCGCCCGAAGGCGGTTTTGCTTTCAGCCGCTGCGGCGGGAATTGAACGTGCAAGACACCCCTGATGGGTTTCTTGCACACATTCTTCCTTTCCGAAAATCGGGGATACTGCGGAACATGTCATAAAAAAGCAGCCGCGCACCCGAGGGTGCGCGGTTGCTTTTTGGTAAAGGAGAGAGAATAACAATGTCACTTACTTGCTTTCTGATGCTATCATAACACGGCATTCCGGAAAGTCAACGGCTTTGTGAGAAGATTCACAAATTGTTCATAAGCTCCGCGCAAATACGCTCTTGACATTGGAAAAGCACCGTGCTATTATTTAGCGCACTAATAATTAGCACGCGAAACAATTCGAAAGGAGGCACATTGTGGAACGCTGTATCACGGAACGGCCGGAGCATTTCGGCCCGCTGTTCGGCTACTGCGACCATCAGGTGCAGAAGCTGTTGGATCGGCGGCTGCGGCAGTACGACGTATCGCCCATGCAGTGCCGGACGCTGACCTACCTCCACGAGGCGAAGGGCGAGGTCAACCAGAAGCAGCTGGAGCGGCACCTGATGGTGAAGCCCAGCACGGTCAACGGCATCGTGGACCGTCTGGAGGAGAAGGGCATGGTCACCCGCACCGCCAGCCGCACCGACGGGCGCTGCCGTATTCTGGCGCTGACGGCGCAGGGGGAGCAGTTTTATGACAGATTCATCGCCATCGTGCATGAGGTCAACGACCGACTGGAAAAGGGCTTTTCGCCGGAGGAGATCCGGCTGCTGACGTCACTTCTTCTGCGGGTGGCAAAAAATCTCTCGGAGGAGGACGAAGTATGCTGAAAAAGCTTGCCCCGTATACAAGGGGCTACCGGTGGTATATCCTGCTGGGCGTATTGTGCTCGGTGGGCGAGTCTGTGCTGGAGCTGGAGCTGCCCCGTGCCATGAGTGAGATCGTGGACGTGGGCATCGCCAACGGCGACCGCGGCTATATCCTGCTGACGGGCCTGAAAATGTTCCTGATGGCCATGGCGGCGCTGCTGTGCGGCGTGGGTGCGGCGGCGCTGGCCGCTAAAGCGGCCATGGGTTTCGGCGCCAACCTGCGCCAGGCGGAGTATGAGCAGGTGCAGCGCTTCTCCTTCGCCAACATCGAGCGCTTCTCCACCGCCAGCCTCATCACCCGCCTGACCAACGACGTGTCATCGGTGCAGATGACCATGTTCATGGGCATGCGCATGTGTGTGCGTGCGCCGGTGATGCTGGTGACGGCGCTGATAAAGGCCATGCAGATCAGTCTGGACCTGAGCCGGGTGTTCCTGGTGGCAGTGCCGCTGCTGATCCTCGCGGTGGTCATCGTCATCCGCTACGTAGGGCCGTTTTTCACGGCGCTGCAGAACGCCACCGATGATCTGAATCTGGTGGTGCAGGAGAATCTGAACGCCGTCCGCGTGGTGAAATCCTTCGTCCGCGAGGAGCGGGAGGAGCAAAAATTCCAGAGCCGCAGCAATAAGCTCCGCGACACGGCGGAGAGGGCCTTTGGGTTCGTGGTGATGTTCATGCCCATCATGATCATGATCATGGGCGGCACCACGGTGGCGCTGATGTGGCTGGGCGGTCACGACGTGGCGGAGGGCACCCTGCTCTCCGGCGACCTGATGGCCTTTTTCACCTATGCCAGCGAGATACTGATGTCGCTGATGATGGTGTCCATGGTGCTGATGATCCTGACCCGTGCCATCGCCTGCGGCAGGCGCATCGTGGAGGTGCTGGACGAACAGCCCCAGATCACCGATGCCCAGGCCGATGCCGCATTGACTGTGGACAACGGCGATATCCGGTTCGATCACGTGTATTTCAAGTATCACCCCACGGCGGAGAGCTGGAACCTGACGGACATCGACCTGCACATCGAAAGCGGTATGACTGTGGGCATTCTGGGCGGCACCGGCAGCGCTAAGACTACGCTGGTCAGCATGATCCCCCGTCTGTACGAGGTGAATGAGGGCGCCGTCTCCGTGGGCGGCCGCAACGTCAAAGAGTACACCATGGAGGCGCTGCGCGACGGCTGCGCCATGGTGCTGCAGAAGAACACCCTGTTCTCCGGTACCATTCGGGAGAACCTGCGCTGGGGCCGTGAGGACGCCACCGATCAGGAGATCGAGGAGGCCTGCCGCATGGCCTGCGCCGACGAATTCATTCAGCGGATGCCCGACGGCTACGACACCTATATCGAGCAGGGCGGCACCAACGTCTCCGGCGGCCAGAAGCAGCGCCTGTGCATCGCCCGGGCCATTCTGCGGCAGCCCAAGGTACTGATCCTGGACGACTCTACCAGCGCGGTGGACACCGCCACCGACGCCAAGATCCGCGGCGCTCTGAAAACGGCGCTGCCCGGCGCCACCAAGCTCATCATCGCTCAGCGCATCACCTCCGTCATGGACGCGGATATGATCCTGGTGCTGGACGACGGCCGCGTGGTGGGACAGGGCACCCATGAGCAGCTGATGGACAGCTGCGAGATCTACCGCGAGGTCTATGAATCCCAGCAGGAAGGGGTGAGCATCGATGGCTGAGACGAAACGCACAGGCGGAGGCCATGGCCGCAATCACGGCTATCAGCGGCCCAAGGACATGAAGGGCACCTTCAAAAAGCTCATGGGCTACGTGGGCAAGTATAAGGGGTCGCTGGTGCTGGTGGCGGTATGCCTTCTCATCAGCTCCGCCGCCGGCGTGGCTACCAGCTACCTGCTGAAGCCGCTGCTCAACGACTATATCATCCCCGGCGATTTTCCGGGACTTTTCAGGATGCTGCTGCTGATGGGCGGCCTGTTCGCCCTCAGCTCCCTGTGTTCCTACGCCTATGCCCGCATCATGGTCCATGTGGCACAGCACACGGTGGCCGCCCTGCGGCAGGACCTGTTCAACAGGCTGCAGCAGCTGCCCGTCAGCTACTATGACCGCCACCAGTCCGGCGACCTGATGAGCCGCTTCACCAACGACATCGACACCGTGTCGGAGATGCTGAACAGCAGCTTCGCCAGCA
>OJPW01000731.1_pt1 | contig 24728 bp, 8 predicted proteins | sample 1598571 | NCBI WGS metagenome assembly OJPW01 (sample SAMN03922493, study PRJEB24848) | human gut metagenome | isolation source: stool sample | host: Homo sapiens | place: Germany | collected 2011-05
GCCTGCAATTCACAGACAGCAAGCCCTTTCGGCTGCTTGAACAATTTTTACTTCAGAATATTGTCTAACTTTTTGGGGTCACTTCAAAGCAATGATATCGCCTTTTTCCTTTTTGTTCTGTTCACATTTGCCCCTCCGTTCGATGAGTGCTTTTCAAAGATCACGTATCAGTCAACTCTCCACTTTGATCAGTGCCTTGACCGACGATTTGATTGGAGCCCCGCTCCCATCAAGGAGGAACACCTTGAGCGTTTGCACCTTTGTCCAGTCGACGGACTTCCACATTACTGTCGCCATGTTTTTCGCAATCATGCTCTTGCCAACAGCCATCTGTTGTCCGTCTGCACTGTAAAGCGCAGCAACGCAGGATGCAGCCTCCGCCGGCGCATTGACCGTGACCGAATTGCCAGCCACACTCACAATGGTCTCATCAATATCATTCGCTTTCACCACGATGGCATAGGTCGAGAAGTGCTTGAGCGTCAGCACGGCGTTTCCGTCGCGGTAGGCCACCTCGACCGGCTCCTTTGTGCCGTCATCGGCAAGATACCAAGCCTGCAGCACACCCTGTTGCGTCCACGTAAACGGAACGGAGACGGTCACCTTGCCATTAAAGCTGTGAATTTCCGTTCCGTTTGCCGTCAGGCTCACATTCAGCACCATGCCCTGTTCGATATCGCCGATGATTGCGGTCTGTCCCTCATTCAGTGCATCACCGGTGCTGACATGCAGTTGAATGTCGTTGCCGTCCGCTGTTTTGACAACCGACTGCATCGCGGTCTTGTCCAGCGAGACCGCCGCATTTGCCGTCTTGATCGACAGCGTCTCCGCTTCCAAGTCAAGGACGTCGTTCACGGCGCTGACGGGCAGCGTCACCTTTTCCGCTTCCAGCTTAGACACGTCGATCTGCGCCGTGCTGCCGGTTTTGAGCTGCTCTTCGAGCACGCCCTGGTCGACCGACTCGATCTTCACGGTACCGTCCTCTGCTTTTGTATAGTAGGCAGAGCTGTCCTCCGTCTTGTTGCCGATGCGCTCCCACTGAGCGGTGTAGATGATCGTCGTCTTGCCCTCGTGCAGCTGCCCATCGTCAAACACGGTGGATAGAGCGTCCAGATCATTGAGCGTATAAAGCTTGTCTGTCTTGCTGTCCGGATCAGGGCCCACGAAGCCCGTCAGTGTAAAGCCGTCGCGTTGGAACACGGTCTTGAGCTCGTCCGCGTTCATGTAGCGCCAGCCTGCCTGATCCGGCAGATGGACGATGGCGTCGCTGTAGCGCACGCCGTGTGCCGTTACCGCGCCGTTGCCGTCGAGGAAGATGATGCTCTCGTCCTTCGGCACATAGCGCGCGGACAGTGTCTTTTCGGAGCCGCTGATCTCCTCACCCGGCAGGTACCAGACGGTCGTCCGCGAGTTATTCTCGTCTACCGTGACGCTCCAGCCGATGAAGCGGTACGTCTCCGTATCCGGCAGGTCCGGTGCCACATCACCCACTTGGAACGTGACCGGATCAGAGAGGTCCATGCGCACATAGTGCTCGTCATTGTAGGTGCCGACGCGCGTGGCGGTCTCCTTTGACTCTCCCGCAAGGAAAGCACACTCAGCATCCAGCACGCCGACATCCATCGCGGGCGCATCCCCGCCGCCGATCAGCGTGACGGGCGCACCCAGATGCAGTGTGCCGCCGACCTTGATCGCGGGTGCGTTCTCGCCGCCGGTCAGCGTCGGTTTCGGCGGTGTCAGCGTTCCGCCGCCCCAAATGCGGATATTCATATCCCCCGTCACAGAAATCGCAGGGAGGTTATCCGTGCCGGTCAGGTCCGTCCCCACCGCCAGAGTAAGGTTCCCGTCCAGCGTGATCGGTCCGCTCGAGTAGTTTTTGTAGAGATTCATCTGCGCCTCGCCGCTATAGTACCCATTGTAGCCGTCCGGGTAATACATCCAGCCAAGCGCATCGCTGCCGTGGACCCGGTTTGCCGTATAGGTCACACCGCCCACGGTGAGCTTTCCGACCTCGTACTGCGCGGTGAAGCTCAGCGCGGTCGGCAGCGTGATCGTATCTCCGGCGGCATGGGTCGTTCCGTCGCTGCCCAACCAGTCTTTGAAGATATAGCCCGCCCTGCTGGATTCCGGCAGGGTGTAGATCCCGCCCTCGGCAACGGCCGTGTACTGCTCGGAATAGGTATAGCGGTCGCCGTCGAAGTACCCGTAGTTCTTCAGCACCACGCCGCGCTGTTCCTCACCTTCCCACACAGCGTAGAGGTCCGCCGCAAACTCATAGAGCCAGTCAAAGTAGTACATCGTACCGCTCGCCGCCACGTAGTCGATCGTCGCGGAATTCTCTGTCTTCGACCAGCCGAGCAGGCGCTTGCCGCCGTTCGTGAAGGTATTCGTGTACTCGCCGAGGTCAAAGGTGTTGTCCTTCGAGGTCGCAATAAACGTATCCTTATTATCAGCCGTCACACCGCCATTGCCGTGCAGCGTCAGGACACGATCCCGCATCTCATAGGAGATGTAGGCTTTGTCTTTATAAGTGTCGTCTGTGATCGGCACCGCGCTCGCCTTGTCCGTGCCGCCGCGGATCAGATAGGTCTGGTAGCGATCCTTGATCATTTCGCCATAGGAGAGCGCACACAGGGCTCCCGCCGCCTCGAAAAAGCCGTTACGGCCGATGTTCACATAGAGTTCGCCTGTTACCTTGACCGCAGGGGCATTTTCGCTGGTAACACTCAGCTTGCCATTTGGCTGTATCACCAGTCTTTTCTCTGCGATCAGGGCGCTGCCCTCGCTTGCAGTAACAATCAGACTGTCCGTGGTTGAGCCGTTCATCCACAGCGACTTTTTACTGTTGATACTTCCGTTCACCACAGACTGTCCGCTGCTTGTCACCGACAGATCGATATCCGACGCGATACTGCCGCCCTGATAATTTTTCAGCGACAAGGAGCCGTGGTCAATGTTGGCATCATAGTAATAAACCCAGTTGTAGCCGCCGTGATCCGCTTTTGCCGTATAGGACAGGCCGTCGATCGTAATGGTCTCCTCGTCCGGGTCGCTCTCCTTCCACTGGGCGTAGAGGATCGTCTGATCGTCCATGTCCTCAGTCACGAGGATCTCATCATACGGATACGACTTGCCCGTACCGTCCGCCCTGGTGTTATAGCCGATCATCGTATAGCCGTCCATGACAAACTGCGACTGGCTGTGGTATGTCTTTCCGGCCGCAGTGGTCACTATCCGGCGGGTCACGGTACACTGAACCCCGTTTACCATATTTCGCATCGTACCGCCGTTGCCGTCGAAGATCAAAATCTTATTTGCATTATAATACAGAACACAGTTGAAGCGTGTCCCCGACGGCACCTTGACCGTTTCACCGGGGAAGTAAGGCTCGTTGGTATCGCTTCTCCGCCAGAGTCCCATTTTGTTTTGTTTCACTTCCGGCAGCGTTACCGTTCCATCCGCCGCCATGGCAATGCTGCTGAAGCCCGCCTTGGTGGCATGTGCGCCGTCATAGCTGCCCAGAAGGATCACATAGTTGCTGTCCGGTACTTTGAGCCAGACGGCGTAGAGCGTTGCATCATCCAACTGTTTCAGATGCCCGGTCGCATCTGTGACGAGCTTTGTTCCTTCCTTATCCGTCGCCCAGCCGACGAGGGCATAGCCCGCCCGCGTAAACGGATAGTCCCGCAGGTTGAGCGGTTTCTCCGGAGAATAGGTGACGTCCATCTCTTCTTTCCCGTCGAGCGTGCCGCCGTTGCCGTTGAGTGTGACCTTCTGCTCTACAGCATAGGTCGTCAGCGTCTTTTTATCCGTCGAAAGCGTGTAGCCGATACCTTTCATGCAATCGATCACAGCGCCCTCGCGCACGGCGGGATCACCCTTGATCGTCACATTGGGAGAATCGAGGTAAAGCGTTGCCGCATCTACAGCAACGGCATTCTCCGCACTGATATGATATACCGCAGCAGAATCTTTTGTGGTAACACGCTCCGCCCGGATTGCTGCTACACCATTTGCCTTCACAGAAAACTGTGCGCCTGCCGATGCATTGTTTACAAGTGTCAGCCCGCCTGCCGCTTCGACCTGTCCAACGCTCGCACCGTCAACAAAACCGAGCGTTAGATTTCCGTCAAAGGCAATACTACCACCGCTGTAGCGTGTGCTGTCGCTTATCACGATCTGGCCGTCAGCAGTTCCGTGCTCTCCGTTATCTCTGAATTCCCAGCCCGTGCCGTAGCTCCAGCCATTTTTGCCGAGGAGCCCCGTCATATCGTCATCGTCGATAATAAGGCGCACGCCATCTTTCAGCAGATTGAGCGGTGACCACTGGGCATAGAGAATCTGCACAGGATCCATGTTCGCCGTAATTTCGATATTTCTGGTCCGATAGGCCGTGCCCGTGCCGTCCTGCTTCGTGTTAAAGCTCGTCAGAATATAGCCGGGACGCCGGAAGGTCTGTCCGGCGACCGTGTCACCATCACGGTAGTTGAACGGCCCGTATTTATTCAAGATGTACTCTGTTCCGTCCCCGGTACGCCTCGTTCCGGTGCCGCCGTTGCCATCAAAAATCGTCTGATGATATTCGTTCTTCCCCACAACAGGAGAAATATAGAACTCCATTCCGCTGTCGGGCGTATACGCTTCACCCTCGTAGCAGATGAGACTGCTGTTGGCACTGCTGTGCCAAAGCCAGAGGTCCGCATCCGCCACTGTACTGTTTTTTTGCAGGGTGGGCATCTTGAAATCAGTAGTCAGCTCCACGCTGTACAGGTTGTCCGCCAAAAGGGTCGCGCCTTCGATGGTCCCGCAGCCGTTGGTCTTGAAGAGCACGTACTTCTCGTAGTTTGGCGCTGCGGCCCAGATGGCATAGAGCACACGGTAGGTGCCGTGTAGACGGCCGTTTGCATCCGTGGCAAGCTTCGTGCCCTCCTTGTCGACCGCCCAGCCGGTCAGGATAAAGCCGTCCTTTTTGAATGTATACTGACCCAGATCCAACGAGCCCCTGTCGGGATAGTCGACGGTGACAACATCGGCCTCGCCGTACTTGCCGCCGTTGCCGTAGAGCGTCACGCTCTTCGGAGAGGTATACAGTCCCGAAATCGTACCATCAGAATTGCGATTGGTCTGGATTCTCACTTTCTCTCCGCATGTAATTTCAGTATCATTGGGAACCGCAGGTCTGCCTTCGATCCTCGCATCGTCAGAATTCAAATACAGGGACTTCGCCTGGATCGCAGTGTTCTTCTCAGAAACGATCTTATAATTTCCCGCTGCCGCCGCCAGCGTGACACTCTCTGCGCGAATCGCGGTGTCATCGCTCTCATAAACTTTAGCATAATCGCCGTTTGCCGTAAGCGTCAGCGCGCCGCTCACTTCGATCCGCTTCGTGCTGACCGCGTCATCGAAGACAATGTTCACGTTCTCGCGCTTGCAGATAATGCTGCCGCCGTTGTAGTCCTTCGTCAAATGCAGCACGCTCACGCCATCGACGCTCTGATACGTCCAGCCCGTGCCGCTGCACTCAGTTGTACTATCCAGCAGATCACTCTTATCCTCGCCGCCGATCACCAGCGATACATTGTCCTCAAGATGATACTCCGGTTCCCACTGGGCGTAGAGGATCTGCACAGGAGCCACATCCGATGTAATTGTAAAGTTGTCGGCCGGATATGCCGTGCCCGTGCCGTCCTGCTTCGTGTTAAAGCCCTTCAGGATATAGCCGGGACGTTGGAATCGCGGAGTGCGCAGCGTGATGCTGTCAGAGAAGTGAAAGCAGTATTTATTCGCGGCACATGCTCCGTTTTCGTCATAAAGCGTCTCGGTGCCGCCGTTGCCGTCGAGGATCACCCAGTGAGATCCGTCCTCGCCCGAAACAAGCTCCATGCGGAACTGCATCCCGATTTTGGGGACGAACGCTTCCCCCTCGTAGTAAAAGTCCCATTTTTCGGCATTGCGCCAGAGCCAGAGCGATGCCTCCGGCGCTGTGCTGCTTTTTTGCAGCACGGGCATTTTGAAGTCGTCCGTCAGCTCCACACAGCAAAGGGTACCGACCCGGCTGAAGGGATCGGGTATCTCACCCCAGCCGCAGGTGTCGAAAATCGCATAGTTCCCACTCTCCGGCACTTTGAGCCAGACAGCGTACAAAACGCCGCTACCGATCTGCGAAGAGAGGAAACTGTCGCGCCCGAACATTCTCGTCGTACCAGTCGCGTCTTCCGACCAGCCGGCAAGAACATAGCCCTCCCACGCAAACGGATAGTCCCGCAGGTTGAGCGGTTTCTCCGCGGAATAGGTGACGACCATCTTTTCTTTCCCGTTGAGCGAACCGCCGTTGCCCTTGAGCGTGACGGTGTACTCCGTCTTCTTGCCCTCGTCCGTGCCGGTGCCGGTCTCCCCCGCCGCCTGCGCTGGGATCAGCGTGAGCAGCAGCACCAGGATCAGGTTCAGACTGAGCAAACGGATTTTTTGGCTGTACATATTATCATTCTCCCTCTTTTGTATCGTGTTTATCAGGCAGCATCTGCTCAAACCGATCCAATTTTACTTTATCCCTCGAAAAAGCAGAAATCAATATACTCGCTGCATAGTATCGGCATTTTTATTTTCTTCCATGCCGGTATCTCGCACCGCCTCCAAAACGTACCGCAGGGGATTGCCCCTGCGGTACTCTGTCTTGTAATATTCTGTTCTTTTCGTCATTCCGAGGCGAGAAAGACGCTCAGTCCTCCTCTTGAGGATGGCTTACTTTATCAGCTCCGCAAAGCGCATCAGCATCGTTGCGACCTGAGCGCGGGTGGCGCTGCCCTGCGGGTTCAGCTTGCCGTCCATGCCGTTGATAAGACCGGTAGACACTGCCCACTGCATTGCCTCGTTCGCATAGGTGCTGACGCTGCTCGCGCCAGCAAAGATGCTCAGATTCGCCGTTACAGGCGCCTTGACCATGCCCTTGCTGACCGCATAACGGTACAGCATCGCCGCGAGCTGCTCGCGGGTAATGGTGCCGTTGGGCATTGTGCCGTCAGAGACGCCGTTCGCCTTCGCCCACTGCTGGGCGACCGCATACCACTCGCCGCCGGACGCGGTGTTCACGTTGCTCATGCGGGCGAGGATGGTCCAGATCATCGCGCGAGAGGTCGCAAGGTTCGGCTCAAAGCCGTTGCCGGTGCCGTTCATCAGGCCGTTTTCGGTCACATACTGCACGGCGCCAAAGTACCAGTCATTCGTCTGAACGTCCATATAGGGGTTCACATAGGCGTTGGCCGCGCCGAACACCGGCTTGACCGTGACCTTGCCTGCGGGCATCACAAAGCTGAACTTGCCGTTGCCGAGGTCGGTCAGCGGCAGGGAGCTGCCGTGCTGGTCAAGGACCTCGAGGCTCTTGAGCTCCTGACCCTTGCCGGGATTCGCGGTAATGGTCACCGTGGTGCCCTTCGCCGCGTTGGCGGGAGAGACCGTGACCGTGCCATTATCGCTGCGGCCAACCTCGACCGGGCTGCCGGTGGGGCCGACATAGACCGGGCGCACGCTGACAGTCAGCTTGCCGGTCGCGGTCATCAGCTCATAGTTCGCGTTCGCAGCGGGGGGGACCTTAAAGCCGATCTCGTACTCGCCGACCTTCTTCATCGGGTCGACATCCGCCGCGTGCTCGACCTCGAGCACCGGCTTGACCTTCAGCTCGTCGCCGGTGACAAGGCCGCTGACCTCATAGGTCAGCTCAGGCAGCTTCTCACCGATGTAAGCGCTCTTGTCCGCTGCCTTGACGGTCAGCGGACGCTTGGCGATGGTGACGGTAATATCCAGCGAAGCAGGAGCATACTCACTCGTCTCGGCCGCAGATGCGACGATGTGGGCCGTACCGACGCCAGTTGCGACAAACTTGCCATCTTTAATCTTCAGCAGGCTCTCGCTGCCCTCCTTGACCTCATAGGTCACATCGGTCTTTGCATCTTTCACCGTCGGGGTAAAGCTGTCGCCATACTTGACGCTGATTACGTCAGCTTTCAGAGTCTGCGCCGTCTTATCGAGCACCGCGACGGTGACGATAAGATTGAAATTCTGATAGTTCGTGCTGCTGACGGGGATGGTGATGGTGCCTGTCTCGCCGACCTTCGCCGGATCCGCCGCAAGCTTGACGCTCAGCGTATTGCCCTCGAGCGCGGGAGCGTCGGCGAAGATCTTATTGGTATCGGTGGTTCTGATCGCACCAAAGGTATAGCCCGCAGGCAGTTTGAGATCGGCAAGATTCAGCGTGGCGGTCTTGCCGTACTTGGCCTTGAGATCGTTGACGCTCATCGCGCCGTAAGCGGCCTTGTTGATCGTGCCGTTCGCCTCGATCGTGCTTTCCTGCAGCGTGTAGTTGTCCTTCTTCGCGCCGCTCAGCTCGATCTGGGCGCGAACCTTCTGCTCGCCAGCATTCACGCCGGTGAAGACAGCTGACTTGGCCACGGCGGTCACATCGTCAGCGTTGTAAACGCCGCTCAGCGTCACGCTGACAGGCGTTTTGACCTCATTCGTGCCGTCATAATCCTTGGAAACAGTTCCGCTGATGTCAGCGGTCAGGGTCTTGGGGGTGATGGTCAGCTTGCCCTCGCCCTGGACGGTAACCTCGTAATTGGCTGCGCTGCAAGCGCTCTTCGTGATATCGTAGGCGCCCACATCGCTGCCCTGGGCAGCGGTGGTCGCAAGCGTCACGCTGAGGTTCTCAGCGGTATCGCTGCCGACCAGCGCGCCGGCGGGCACGGCGAAGGTGAATTCCGGAAGCGCCTCGCCGTAAACGGCCTTCTTTGCGTCAGCCGTGACCGTGATGGCCTTCTTCGCGACCGCAGCGATGGGATAGCTGTGGGTGAAGGTGCCGCTGATGCCGGAGTTCGCGTCAGGCGTGAACACCAGCGTCACAGACTTCGTTCCGGCGGCGGGATAGCTGTTCGGCTCCTGCACGGAGAGCTTGCCGGGGACCTTGCCCGTCGTCTGCGCCGTGTAGCTTGCATTCTTGATCGTCAGGATATCGCTGTTCTTGTCGCCATAGACCGGCGCTCTCTTGAGCGCGATGTTGTCCTTTCCGATCGCATCCCAGTCGATGTTGATATCCACGGTCTTAAAGGTGAGCGTCACCGTGGCATTTTCATAGTTCTTGCTGGAGACCGTGGCGGTCACGGTCGCGGTCTTGCCCGCTCCTCCGGCCGTGCCGGTCGGCGCGTAGCTCAGCTTACCGCCCTCGACCGACACACTGCTGATCACAGAGGAGTCAGAAGCGGTAGCGGAAACGAACTCCACATCCGTCCAGCCCGCAGGCGGGACATTCTTCAGCGCGGAAGCCTCAAAGCTGCCCGCAGTCTTGTCCGCGTGGTAGAGCGAGACCTCGCCGGTGATGCCGCTCGGCGCGGACGCCTTGTCGATGGTGACCTTAAAGCTGCCGGCAGCCGTCTCATGGTTCTCCGCATCCGCCTTGTAGTACACGGTGTAGGTGCCCGCGTCGGTGAAGGCAGGGACCGCGGCGGCGTATGTGCCGTTTTCCGCAGCGGAATACGTGAAGGCAACGCTCACGTCGCCCTTGGTCTCAGCCGAGGTGTGTACATTGGCGATCTGCTCTTTGCTGTTGTAGATCAGCGCACCGGTCTGCGTGACCGCCACACCGGTGATCGCAGCCTTATTCACCGTGACCGTCTTCGTGCTGTTGGTCAGGGTGTAGTTTGCATCCTTGGTCGCGGCGGTGAAGGTGTACTCGCCCACGTCCTTAAAGGACTTATCGCAGGTGACCACGCACGCCACCTTCGACGAATCCACAGCGGTATACTCGGCGGTGGGAGCCGTCAGCTCTGCACCGGTGTAGGTGTAGTTCTCTTCCGCCGTCCACTTGGTCGCAACGGACTTCGGAGTGATGTTCACCTGAATATCATCGATCTTTGCGAGGGTATAGTTCGCGGCATCCTTGCCCTCAAGGGTCGCACTGAGGCCGCTCACGCTCTTGTTCTTACCAACATTCGCATTGGCCATTTGGCCGCCGGTGGGCATCTTCGCCGTGACTTCTTCGCCCGCGAGCACGCCGACAAGCTTACCGCCGGTAACGGCGACATCAACGGTACCGTCAAACTCTCTGTCGCTTGCCTTGAGACCCGTGATCGTCAGCTCTTTCTTGCCGACGGTGATGCTCTGCGTGGCGGTAAGCGCGCCGCTTTTCAGCTTGACCGCGGTATCGCCGTACTTGACCACAGAGTTTTCGACCGTGTAGCCCTGGAACGCCTCGTCAACACTGCCGTCATCGTAGGTCGCCTTGACCACCATGCCGGTCGGATCAAACGCATCGCCGTGGACATACTCGGTCTTCGTGGGAGCCTTGGTGATCTCCAGCCCGGTCAGGTCCTTATCGGCAGTCTTTTTGTACTTCTTGCTTGCCTGATAGCTGCCGTCGTCCTGCTTTGCGAAGGTGTAGCCGTCAAGACCGGTGAACGCCACGTTCTCCGCAAACAGGTAGCCTTCCTTCGGCGTGACCTTGACGGTCGCGGTATATTCGGTGTTTGCGGCAAACTTACCGCCTTCAAGCGCGGGAGACCAGCTGACCTGAGCATCCACGTTGCTGCCGGTCACATTGGACGCATCGGTCCCGACCTTCGTCGGCGTCGTCACGCCGCCGGTGAGGGCAACACTCGAAAGCTCCTGCACCACGGTTGCGGAAATCGGTGCAGGCAAATCGACGGTATAGTTAGTCGTGACGTTTTCCACTTCATGAGAAAAGACAGTTTGACCAATAGAGAAACTTGCGCTTCCTACAGAGGCATTTTCTTTAACTGCAAATTCAACCTCAAGAATCGTTACGGGCTCTGCATTTTTTACATTCGCAGTGATAACGGTTCCATTTTTAAGTTCCTTTTGTCCTATTGCTGAAATTTTAACATAGCCGTCAGCATTCGCCTTCGTATATTGTGTGATCTGAATATTGCTCCAGCCGTTTTTATTTGAAGAATCAATCTTCAGCAATCCGCTGATAGCATTTCCCAAGGTTATTTCCTCTTCTGTTGTGGTTGTAACCTCAAATTTTTTGTTATCAAATTTGAGTTCTGCCTGGAGTGCTCCCAACGTGCAATTCGCCGGCAACACAATCTTAGCAGTAACAATATCACCTGTGCGAAGTTCATTAAGCTGGCGATTTTCTTCAGTGTTGCCAACTGTCGCCGTGACATCAAGACCTAAAGTAAAATCAGGCTCTTCTGCAAGCGCCATAGTCGGCAGCAGCGTGAAGATCAGCGCTATTACGCACACAATAGATAAGAGTCTTCTCCTCATGATTCCTTCCTCCAATCAAAAATGGTCATTACCAACGATAACCTTCAAGATTTTAACAGCATCATTGACATCAACATCTCCACTCTTATCTGCATCCGCTGCTAAGCGCTGCAAATCGGTAAACGTATCATTACCAACAATACACTTCAAAATTTTAACAGCATCATTAACATCAACTGTACCGCTGCTATCCGCATCACCCAAAATGTACTTCTGGTCACACTGGAATGTGGCGTCAGGTTTTGCTGCATTAAATGCCGTGCCGCCGCCCACAAGGTAGACGTGGTACGTGCCCTTGGTCAGCTCCTTGGGGTAGGCGGCAAAGCTCACGCTGCCGTTCTGCGCCGCCGCCTGATCGATGTAGGCGATGTTCTCCGCCGTCGGCACGCCCGGCGCGCTGCCGTCCGCACCGCCCTTGAGCACCAGCAGCAGATACTGCTGATTTTCCGTCAGATTTTCAGCTTTCACGTCGAACTTGACCGCGTTGGCGTAATAATCGCCCGAAATGCTCGTGTCAGTTCCAGCAGGAATTGAACTCCCGCTTGCGTCTTTCGGTGTCAGCGTCACACTGCCGGTAATATTGTAGATGCCGCCTTTGACAGATTCGCTGTCCGCCGCCAGCACGCCCACGCACAGCAGTGCCGACAGGATCGCCCCCAGCAGAAGCGACCGCAATAGTCTCTTCATACAGTTCCTCCTTTTTCTATGTCAACTTTTTGCTCACTTTGCGTAACGCACGAAGATCGCCGCGACCTCCGCGCGCGTGGCAGTCGCCGTGGGGCTGACGGTGGTCGGGCTCGTGCCGTTGACCACGCCGTTGTAGATCGCCCAGTACATCGCAGTCTTTGCCCACGGCGCGATCGCGCCGCTGTCGGTAAACTGGCTGTCATATGTGGCGGTGAACATCGTCTCCGCGCCGCTCTGCGAACCGCTGTAGCGGAAGAGAATGGTCACGACCTCCTGACGGGTGATCTTGCCGTCGGGGCTGAACGTGTTCGCGCCCGTGCCGTTGACATAGCCCTTTTCCGCCGCCCAGTTCAGCGCATCGCGGTACCACGCATTTTGCGGAACATCGGTGAAACCGGCCGCGGTGTTCGCCGCGGGCTTGTCCGCCATGCGGTAGAGCATGGTGACGAACTCCGCACGTGTCAGCTGGCGGTTCGGCTCGAACTTTCCGCCGCCCACGCCGTTGACATAGCCGAGCTGCGCGGCGCGCTCGATGCTCTCATAACCCCAGAAGGACTTCGGCACATCGAGGAAGGTCTGCCCAGCGTTCTCGCCGGGATTGGAAGGCGCTGCCGGCTCATCGCCCTTCGGCTGCTCCGGCTTTTCCGTGCCGGAGGGCTTCTGCGGCGAGTCCGCCGCAGGGACGTTCGTGCTGATCGAAGCGCCGTTGGCATCGCTGAACACGGCGTCCTTGAGCGCGAAGCCGGTTTCGCCCGACTTGAGCACCTTGAAGGTAAACACGCCGATCGAGCCGTCGCCCTTCGCCGGTGAGGTCGCCGCCGCGGCGACGATCGCGCCGTCTGCCGCGTCAGGATTGGCGGCCGAGAGCGTGCCCTTGAGCACATCGCCCACCGAGGCGCTCACGCAGGTGACGACCGTCTTGTCGAAGGCAAGCGTATACTGCGCAGCGCACAATCCCGGATTGCCGGAGATGTCCACCTTGACCGTGAACGTCTCGCCCACCGCGGGCAGCGAGGCCGGTGCGTCGATCTTCAGGCTCGTCCCGGCGGCATAGGCCGGCAGGCTGAGCATAGCGATCATCAGCACCAGCAGCAGGCCGCGCCTGATGAAATTGTGTCTTTTCATTCTCTTCCTCCCCTGTTTTCAATGTTGTTCTGTTCTCCATCCGGAGAACAGAAAGGGTGTACACCCTTTGCCTTTTGTGCAAGGCCCTATTTCCCTGCGTAAAACAGGGATTATCAACATCAATTATATCGTCGCCCTCTGGAAAGGTCAACCAATATTGCGGAAATATTCCGCTTCTGCTTCTCGATTACTTTTGCACAGACGCATTCAGCGCCGCACACAACGGGGAATAATCTCCGTCAGCGTCCATCAGGAAAACGCGCATTTCGGTGACGTTTTCCTTTGCCGCGGCGGAAAGAGAAAGCTCTCCCACGCCGCCGGTGAGCGTCATCTTTCCCGCAGCAGACAGGCCGACCAGCCGTCCGCCCTGATACAGCGCCAGCATCGGCTCAACCGTCGAAACCGCGTTTCCCGACGAAAAGTGCTGCAGATCAGCAACGTCCACCGCGACGGTGTACCGCTTGCCCGACGCGCTCTCGTCGACCGAGCATTTCTTCTTGTCGACCACCGCCGTCACGCTATCGTGTTTTTCAATCGCGGCGGGGCGGACGTCGACAACATCAATAGGCGTATCGCCCACTCCGAAGAGCTTTACCGCATCGACCCCGATCTTCTGCTCACCCTGCACGTTTGAGAATTTGATGACCATCAGCTGCTGTTCATCGGTATACGGCAGCGCCGAGGCCCAGGAAACGCGGAGCTTGCCGCTTTCGCTATTAACCTGGCAGCCCGCAGCGCTCGATATGACCTCTGCCGTCATCGACGAACCAAAGCGCAGCTCAAAGTTTCCGCCGTAGGTCACGCCGCGGCCCTGCAGCACCACAGCGACCGTCGCCGTGCCGTCATCCTGCAATGCACCGCCGACGATCCAAAGCTTCGGGTCACGGCTGGACGGGGCTGTCACGCTGATCGTGCCGTCCGTGACCGAGGTGTCCAGCGGCTGTGAATTCTCATCGTACAGCCGCACATCCGTCAGCCGGACGGCGGAGTCCGCCTGTTCTTTACTGATGGTTTGCAGCACGATGGTGCACAGATTGCCGTCTGCTATCTCCTTCGTGGAGCTGAACGCAACACTGAGCACACCATCTTTTTTCACGTTGTAGGTCATGACCGCGCCCTTAAGGCTGTCCAGCGCCTGCACCGAACGCACTTGAAAGCACTTCGGATCGTATGTAAACGTGAAACTGCCGCCCGCCGCATGCAGGCCGCCGTCCAGACGGACCGTCACGCCAACGGCCTGATGCTCTGCCGTTTCGCTGCTGCTCAGGCCGAGATGCGCCGTCTTTTTCGCCACGCTGCCCGCAATCGCGCTCGCATCCACCGGCACACCATTTGCATTGTACAGCCTGAGCTGCTCGGCTGAAACAGCGCTGCCGCCCGTCGGCGTGTCGGCGGTGATTCGGAACACCAGTTTGCAGAGTACGGTGTCCTTAATCGGTTCTGCCACGCCGGTGAACGTTACGCGGACCGCGCCCTCGTCGGCACCATTGACAACGCAGTAGATGGAAGGCGCTGCCTCCGAGTTAGCCGACACAAGCTCCAGCACTTTACTGTCATAGCGAATGGTAAAGTTTCCGCTGTAAACATCGTCGCTTTTCAGTCCGACGGTCACATCGACCACCTCGCCTTTTGCGCCGCTCACGGTCGAGATCTCGACCGTGCCCGCCGCAAACACCTGCTGCGGCGCAGCGGCTGCTCCGAACAGGAGCAGCACTGCGAGCAGGCAGGATAAAACGTTCTTTTTCATCGCGAGCCCTCCGTCAGTTCAGGCTGTCGATGAGTTTTGCATCGTAACGAAGGATCTTGATCGCGTCGCCCGCATCGACGAAACCGTCTTTGTTGACGTCCGCCGCCTTTTCCTGCTCCTCCGTCAGCTCCTTCGCAAGGCCGACCGAGTAGCGCAGGCAGAGCATCGCGTCCGCCGAATCGATGTAGCCGTCGCCGTTCACATCGCCAAGCTGCGGCGCCGCCGTCACGGTGACGGTGACCTCAGCGGAGTGGTTGCCGTCCACGCTCGTGGCATGGATCTTAGTTGTGCCGACGCTTACTGCCGTGACAATGCCCGTGCGGGAAACCGATGCAATACCCGAATCATCGCTCGTCCAGACAAGTGTTTTGACCGTCGCATCCGCCGGCGCGATAGTTGCTGTCAGCTTGGCCGTGCCCCGCACCGGGATCTTATGCTCGGTCTCGTCGAACGAAACGCCGCTCACGCGCACGCGCTCGGCAAGCACCGAGACCGTGGCGCTCACATGGCGGCCGCCCGCCTCGGCGGTAATGGTGCTCATGCCGGGGGCGATCGGCGTAACAACGCCGTCCGGCGAGACCGCCGCCGCCTTCGTGTTGCTTGATGCCCAGGTGACGCGCGCCGTCGAGCCCTCGGGCAGGATGGATGCCGTAAGCTGTTCGCCCGCCTCACCGACGTAGAGCGTCAGCGAATACTTGTTCAGCTTGATCGAGCTGACCGTCTCCTGCGGCGTTTCCGGCGCCGCCGTCACGGTGATGGGAGCGCTCTCTTCCGAAACGCCGCCAACGCTCGCCGTGACCGTTGCTGTGCCGCTGCCGACCGCCACGACCCTGCCGCCCGGCGCGACATAGAGCACCTTGGGGTCAGAGCTTGTCCAGGTGACGGCCTTCTCCGGGTTCGTCAGCACCACGCCGCCCTCCAGCGCATACGCCGCCGTCAGGTCAGCGCTCGTGCCGAGCGAGAGTGTCTCAGGCGCACGCTCAATGGACAGTTTCTCTACTTTCAGGCTGTCCTTTGCCAGCACGGTGACGGGGATCTCCTTTTTAACGGGGGAATCGCCGTTCAGACTGACCGTCAGCGTGCCCGTTCCGGCGCTTTGCGCCGTCAGATAACCGCTATCGTCATTATAGTACACACAGGACGGCGTATTGACATAAAACTTACTGCCATCATTGCTTTTGGCATCATAAGGCACGCAGCGCAGGTCGAGGAACATTTCTTCGCCCTCGAGCAGCGTGAGGGAATCCGCGCTCTCGATGGCGTTCACGCTCTCCGTCCCGCTGCCCACATCATAGCGCAGGCGGTAGGGGAGCGGTCTTCCGTTGTCGTACACCACCCTATACAACTCGGTCTTGAGATAGTAGCGTCCATCCTCCGGAATGTATAAGGTAAAGTTTGCACCGTAACCACTACGAACCGCTTTTCCCGCCGCATCCAACAGCCAAACGTCGCGCTCCGAGCCTACATCATCGCGGCTGACGCGCACGACCTCGCCCGCCTTGCGCTCGCCGATGCTGAAGCAGCGGTATTCGGTACCGCTATCATCCGCATTCTTGTAATACTCCGCCCATTCACCGGGCGCGAGCGGCTTTGCCGTCTCGAGGCTGACGTTTTCATTTTTATTGGGCAGAATACTGTATCGAATCGTTCGCGGTTCAGTTGATTTATAAAGGCCTGACATCACTCTCAGATAATAAGTTCCCGCACCTAGCACATCTATTGTGTGATAGCCATCGTTCCACTCTTTTATTGGTCCTGCGTTATCTCCCGCCGTTTGAAAATCTCTCCCACTGTAAAAGCTATAAGAACTATAATTTCTGCTATCTGTTGCATTGATACTTATCCTCGCACCATCCTCCGACACAACGATTTTGAACCAATCTACATCATTGTCGGCGCTGAGCGTAAAGCTCTGCGGCACGTCCTCGTAGAGCGGTGTGGCCTTTTTCCATGTGTCGTTGTTCTCCTCGTCCGTCGCGGGGAGCAGCTCGATGCCGGTCGTGCGGATGTCGGTGCTGATATAGCTGCTGTCTGCCCTCAGCCTGATGTAGTAAACGCCCGCGTCCGTCAGCTTGTAATAAAGACCGGTTTCCCTATCAAACAAAGCATCCGCGCGGTCCCCCTGCTCCATCAGGTCCCCGGCGCGGTAGAGCACCGCGTTCGTCCGCTTGGTGGAGGTCAGATGCAGCGTCATGTCGTCCTCGGGCACGGTGAAGCAGAACCAGTCCGTATCCACGGTACTGGCAAGCACATGCTGAATATTGCCGACGGGGACATTCGCCGCGGTCAGCCAGGTGTCGTTGCTCTCATAGGGGTCGTCGCCGCCCTCGCTCACGCAGATGCGCAGCGCGGAGCGCTTGTAGTCCGTCGTCCTGCCATAGCCTGTAAAGTAATCCGTCCCCTTTGCCGCCGTGGTATGGACGCGCACCAGATACTGTCCCTGTTGGTCGCAGCCGATCGTATTGACGTGGCGGATGTTGACCCGCGTGCTCCCGACCACAGGCGTGCCGTCCGGCGCGTAGACCTCATAGAAAAACTCGTCGGAATAGTCCGTGTTCAGGTCCAAAAAGCTCAGCGTGTAGAGTTTCTTCTCCCCTGCATTCGGAGCAGCCTCAAATGAGAACCAGTCCTCGTCGCCAAAGCCACCGACCATGAACGTCTCGTCCGTGCCAAGGGTCAGGGGCGTCGCCGTCTCCCTCGTGTCGTTCGGCTCGTTCTGATCGCCGTCCAGGATCTCCACGGACAGCGTGCGCGTCAGGCAGATCGGCTTACCGACATTTACATAACGCTCTAGGGCGATATAATGCTCGCCCGCCGCCGCAGCGTGGAGATAGAGCGTCCGGTTCGCATCGATCTCCTCACACGCCGCGCAGGAGGTATCGTAATACTGCAAGCCCCCCGTCGGGTCAAAGAACAGTAAAAACCGCTCGCCCCGATTGGTATAGTTGTAGCCCGAGACCGTCAGGGCGATATCCTGCCCCGGCGCGGTCGTGGTGACCTTGAAGTAGTCAACGTCAGGATCTGCAAGGGTAAATTCCTTGCTCTCTCCGCTGTGCAGGGGCGTTGCCTGCTCCTTCGTGTCGTTCGGCTCGTTCGCGTCGTTGTCGCAGAGCGTCACGGTGAAGGAGTAGGATGCGCGCACACCGGAGACAGTAAGGTAAAGATAATATGTCCCCGCCTCGGCAGTGCGGAACACATCCCTCGTCGAATTCCCGACGCTCTGCAGTCCTTTGCCCGCGGCATCGCGCCCCCATACGTTGACCCCTGTGTCGGCAGTCTGCTCGTCCACCACAATATACTGATAGGGCTTTGTCGTGGTGATCGCAAAGTAGTCTGCGTCTCCCGAAAACAGCACGCCGTCCACCGTCTTGCCCGGCTCGATCGGCGCGGCCGTCTCGAGCGTGTTGTTCGGCTCGTTCGCGTCGTTGTCGTAGAGCGTCACGGTGAAGGACACCGTCATCGGCTGCGATACCCGCACCGAGAAATAGTATTTCCCGTCCGCATCCGCCATTTTATCGAGTTGGTATCCGTTGCCGCCCCAATATCTCCCATCCGGGCGGTAGAGTGCCAAGCTCGTACCGCTGTAAGCCTTGTCCAGTTCAACAGAAATCTGCTGGCCCGCCTTCACATCCGGGATCGCGTAGTAGTTGTCCCCGGTGTTCAGCGTGCTCGTCACCGGCACGCCGACGGGAACGCTCTGCGCGCCCTCGATGGTCGTGCTGCCCGCCACCGTTGTTGTCGTCGTTTCCTCCGCCTGCGCGGACGGAGTGAGCGGGCAAAGCCCCAGCAGCAGACACAGCGTCAGTATCGCTGCAAGGAATCTTCTGTGCTTCTTTTCCACTGATCTCATCCCCCTAGAAATTTTATTTGCGCATATATAGTCTCAGTATAGCTCTATTTTCAGGAAAAACAATATGCTGGTTGGTAAGTGTTGGAAGAAAATTTTCGAATTCTTGCTCTTCTACCCACAGCAAAATATACTTCGAAATTTTTCTAACCCTATGCTGTCAGCTAATTGTTTTTCCCGCCTTACATGGTATAATGAATTTAATTTACAGCCCGTCCCACGCGGGGCAGGCATTCGAGATAGGAGTGTTGTACCATAGATACGAAGAAGTTGAAGCGCCTGCTGCTGAGCACAATGGCATGCGTGATGTTCCTCTGCACGACCGCACTGGCCGCGGAGGTCGTCGCTTCCGGCGATTGCAGCTATGATCCCGATGACGGCAAGGTCACTTGGACTCTGTACAGCGACGGCAAGCTGGAGATCACCGGCCACGGAGATACCGAAGACTACAAGGATTACAGCCCCCCTTGGCACCGCTATAAGGATCAAATCAAATCTGTTTCTGTTTCGGGAGGTGTTACCTCTCTTGGCACATACGCCTTTTACGGCTATGAGAATCTCAAAGAAGTCACGATCAATTTAGACTTCTCATGGGACGGAAGATATATTTATGAATACGCCTTTGCCAACAGCGGCGTGGAAACGGTAAACGTTTTATCATCCATAGATATGATTTCTCCCTCTGCATTTTCGGGATGTAAGAATCTCAAGTTTATAAACTGCTCCCCTCATGCCTCGCACTACAACGAATTTCCAGATTACTATTATCGGTTAAGTAGCCTTACCGGCGGGTTCGGTTCTCTTTGTAAAGGACACCAGTTCGTTAAATTCGCTCCTGGAGCGTCTCCTTATTCTCCATACAAGTACAACATCCCCAACGAGATGACTGAGATTGCATCCTATGCCTTCTCAGACTTGCAGCAGCTCAATGAAGTTGGCATTCCTGCCAGCGTGCAGAAAATCGGTGCAAACGCCTTTTCCGGTGATTCGCTCAAGGATGTGATCTTCTTTGGCGCGGCGCCGCAGAACATCGCTGCCAATGCTTTTGTCTTTGACTCTGACGGCGCGGCTCTCCCTACGATTCACTGCTTCTGCCGCTATGCCGACAGCTTCCGTGAAAGCCCTTTTTACAGCACAGATGACGCCGGCAACGAGACCTGGTGCTCCCTGCCGCTTCAGGCAGACCTGCACAGATGGGTCGTTGAGGACAATGGTAACGTCAGATGCGCAGACTGCAACACATTCCCAAGTCTGACTCTCCGCAATGCTTTCCCCGACCCAGAATTGCGTTCCTTCATCACCCGCTGGGCTCTTAACCGTTCCGCTGCTGATTCTGACGACAATGACGCGCTGACTCCTGAACTGCTGAAAAAAATTGCAGACTATGCTGACCGCGAACTCGGAATGATTTTTAGCTCTGAGACGAACTCCATTAACTCGGCAGAAGGACTTCAACTCTTTCTCAATCAGACATCAGCCGATCTCGAAATCGATCTTTCAAATCAATATTTACAAACACTGGATCTGAGCGGTTATTCTAATCTCAGATATCTTAGTTGCTCAAACAACCAGTTAAAGCGGTTGGACTTAGACCCGACTTCCTATCCGTATTTGGAAAATGCCGTCGTATCCAAGCAGTATATTTACGACGAAACGCCCGTCCTGCAGGGTGACCGGTATAACAACTACCATTTCAACATCAAGGACCTGCTGGGCGAGGATGTTGACCCGAGCCGCGTCGAAATCACTGACCAGAACGCAACTCTGAACAAGGAAACCGGCGAAGTGACCTATCAGTGCCGCTTCTCCGCAGATCCATTCAACGGCGGCGAAGTGACCTACGGGAGCGCTCCCACAGCGGTGCATTACAAATATGATACCGGATTTGCTTATGCTGACAATGGCGAAGAAGTCTGGATGGATGTCACCTGGACACCGCAGCAGATACTGCCAGCAGACGTTCTTATAAAGAAACGCGGCGACTGCGGCAATAACCTGTACTATGAATTTGACAGCGCAGGCGTGCTGACCATCACAGGCAGCGGCGATATGTGGGACTACTACGACGACCCCCAAAGATTTGGTCCAATTCCCTGGGCGGATCTTAACATCAAAAAGCTCGTTGTCGGCAAGGGCTGCACCAGCATCTGCGAGAAAGCATTCTGGAGTAAGTCCTCTATCAAAGAGGCGGTATTCCTTTGTGATACTCTTACCATCAAGAAAAATGCCTTTACTATTTGCGGTGCCCTCAAGTCTGCGGACTTTTCGAAGTGCGGCAGCTTGACCCTCGGTGACGAGGCCTTTTCGGGTTGTACCTGGTTGTCTTGCATCACGTTTAATGACAGCGATACCGCCGTCATCAAACCCGGCCGATATGTTTTCGAGGGTTGCAGTGCCTTGTTGACCGTTCATCTTCCCAAGGGGGTAACGATGGATGGGACTGATGACTCCGGTCGGGGAATGTTCACCGGCTGCTCCTCGCTCAGGACTGCAACGGTCGACTGCGCGTTTATCGGGCCGTTTACATTCGAGTGCAGAAATTTAGATCAGATCACCTTCACCGATCCGAATGTCCAGTTTTATTATTTCCATGAGGGCAAGGGGGATTCCGGCCATCCGATCAACGTCCCGTGTCAAACTGAGTTGGTCGGCTATGATTGCTCCGAGGTACACAAGCTTGTAAACCAAAGATACAAGCCGTACGGCGTCTCCCTCACATTCAAGCAGATCGAAGGCGACGTCGGCGAGCATAAGGCTGTCACCACCATCCCCGGCGTTGAAGCGACCTGCACCGCTACCGGCTTGACCGAGGGCAAGCGCTGCTCCTTCTGCGACACGTGGACCGTTCCGCAGGAAGTAATTCCCACGCTGCCGCACACGCTTGTCACTAATCCCGGCTTTGCGCCAACTATCGGAAAGGCCGGCAAAACCGACGGAAGCCATTGCTCCGTGTGCAAAAACGTGATCGTCTCGCAGGAAGATATCCCCGCCTGGGTGACCGCCGCAAAATATGAAGGCGGTCAACTCACCGTCACCGTAAGTGACGATGCAAAGGGTCAGCTCATTCTCGCCACCTATCGCGAGAACGGCCAACTGTCGCAGCTCTTCCTCCCCACCGCGGCCGGCAGTGGGACCTATACCCTCACCGTTGATGCGACAGCAGACTTTAAGTGGAAAGCCTTCTTTACGGACAGCGCCTTCGCTCCCGCACAGTACGCATACGAGTTATCCCTGTAGCATAAAAGCGCAGGTGATCAAAAAGAGAGCCCCGGATCGTTGATATAGTTTCCCTTTTCGCCGCTTTTTTGCAAGAACACGCTTATATCGCAGTGAGACTGCGAAAGGCTCACCTTGCCACCGCAGGCAATGGCTCATGTTCGCTTTCACACCTGAAATCGGGTACACACTCGGCTCTCTGAGAAAAATCGCACGCAGTGGCCTACACGCCGAAACACAGGGTTCTGTTCTTGTCTCTGCTTGGAGCATTTTGCTCCCCTCTCACACTTTGGCAAAGAACAGCCGGAGAAAGCGGATGCATGCCTGTAGCGTGTGTCCGCTTCCTCCGGCTCCGTAGCCCCGCTTGGCTGCGTGGTCTTATCATCAGTCTGTCAGCATTGTGTTCTTTTACCTATCCTACGGAATTCTCATATCCTACAAGCCCACCGGTATCATTACCCTCGGCTTGTATTACACGCCGTTGAACCACTCGGGTCTATTGGTCATTTGTTGTAGTGTCTGGCAAATTCTTCATTGATTTCAGCGCGTAGAACACGGGTTGCATTGCACGTTGCGTACCTTTTACCCCCCCTGATACACCAATCTTCTACAGCAGGCTCCTTGTTGACCTTACTGCCGCTCCAGCTTATAGCAGCGCAAGGATTTGAATCCAATTTGAAACACTGCAAAACGTCCGGCGGCAACGTGCCACCGGACGTTCACTTTATAACGCCAAGTTCATTTACTTGCTGAATGCTCTCCACAGGAAAGTGACAATCTGAGCGCGGATGCAGTCATCGCCCGACACAAAGACCGTCTCACTTACATCCGTATTCCCGCATTAAAAACCGCCTGTGAAGAGATCCTGACCCAGTTTTGACCCAGAATGGAATTGGAACGGGCAGGGCTGGGCGGAAACAATGGAAAATCCGCCGAGCGAACGGTGGCAAAAAGCACAAATCGGAGCCGAAACAGCTCCGATTTGCCCTTGAGACGACCTACGGACCAGAAGGCCGGGGGTTCGAATCCCTCACGGCGTACCAAAAGTCCTCGAAATCGTCTGATTTCGAGGACTTTTGTTTTTCATAAGTTGCTATTTTCGGATGTTGCTTTTTCCTGACCCAAACGCTGACCCCAACGGGAGCGGGTAGCGGAAAGCATCAGACGGCACGGGATAGGATATTTCCCATTGTTTGCGCCGCTTTCAGTTGGGCGTCGGTGGTGACGTGGGCGTAGGTATCCAACGTGAACCCCGCCGAGTAGTGTCCGAGCATCGAGGACACCGTTTTCACGTCCACGCCGTTTTGCAGGGCCATGGTTGCGAAGGTGTGGCGCAAATCATGAAAGCGTATCCGTGGCAGTCCCGCCCGTTTCAGCACCCGCTGAAGCATATGCAACACGCTGTCCGGTGACATGGGGCCTCCGGTGGGTGACGGGAATATCCATTCGCTATTTCCGATCTTACATTTTTGCATTTTCAGAACGCTTATCGCGTCTGCCGACAGGGGCAGGGTGCGGTAGGCGTTTTTCGTTTTCAGCGGTGCCTCGACTACCTTGCCGTTCTGCCGTGAGATGGCCCGTTGCACCCTGACTGCACCGTGTTCAAAGTCCACATCTGTCCACTTCAGGCCCAGCAGTTCACCCCGCCGAAGTCCGGTGGCAAGGTCGAGGTAGTAGAGTTCGTACACGCCGCTGTCCCTGGCCTCCTGAAAGAAGGCACTGAGTTGGTCGGCGGTCAGGGTTTTCATCTCTTTGTGCTCCACCTTTGGCAGGGCGCAGCCCTGCGTTGGATTCCTGCTCACCAACTTCTGCTCCATAGCGAGGTTGTACGCCGAGCCGATCATCTGATGGATGTTTCGCACGGTTTTCGGTGCTAACCCTTTCGGCTTTTTCTTGGCCTCAATGCGGTCTACCCGCCCGCCGTCCAGCAGATGCTTGTAGAACCGCTGCAAGTCCAGAGAGGTCAGGTCTGCCAGCGGGATGCCGCCGATCTGCGGCTTGATGTGATTTTTCAGAAAGCCTTGGCTGGTCTTGAACGTGGACGGTCTGAGTTTTACTTTTGCGTAGTTCTCCATCCAGACCTCCAGCCAACTCCCCACCGTGTAGGTCTTGGCCCGTCCGTAGTCGATGCCGACGTTTTCCTCGATGGCTTTCTTCAGCTTTTCCTTGACTTCCGCTTGCGTCTTACCAAGGACGTTCTTGATGATGGCTTTTCCGGTTTCGGAATCTCGGCCAACCGTGTACCGGCCCTCCCAACGACCATCCTTGCGTTTTCGGATGTTCCCTTCCCCATTTGCTCGTCTTTTCGGCATAAAATCAGCCTCCTTTGTAACGGCAAACCATACCGTAAACAGCAGAGGAAAGCTACCGGAAAGCGGAACAGTTATCAGAAAGTTATCATTTGCCTCGCGGTGACTTCCGCCCTATCTTTGCCTATTGCGGCGCAATTCTTGCGCTGCCGGGGCGTGTCTTTAGTTACAGCGGTGCGATTTTTGAACGGATGAAAAGTCCTTTTTATTGACTACAGCGGCTCAAAATATGCACGATCTGCGCCGAAAATTGCTCTCACTTGGAAATCACTTTTTCGAGCGTTTGAAAACAGCAAATTTCTCAACCGCCTGCGGAACGTCCACCTTGAAAAGTCTGCCGTCATGGGCATTTTTCGTGTCTGACGTTCACCTACGACCGCGAAAACACTTCTCAAGGTGCACCTTAGACTGCGGTTTCAAAACCGCGGAAAGCCCCGCACTGCGGGGCTTTGAGGCCGGGCCGCGGGCGCTTGCGACTGCGGCCCTTTATCTTGTGCTTTTATCGAACGGCCTTCAC
>OJPW01000736.1_pt1 | contig 24547 bp, 23 predicted proteins | sample 1598571 | NCBI WGS metagenome assembly OJPW01 (sample SAMN03922493, study PRJEB24848) | human gut metagenome | isolation source: stool sample | host: Homo sapiens | place: Germany | collected 2011-05
ACGGTTGTAAGGTTTTTTAAGCGGTTTGCATTCGTTTTGCGGAAAAATCGGACCGTTCTTTAATCAAAGCTACAATCAGATCCATCATTCCAAAACGAACACGAAAGAACAAATCACCGAGAAAATCCGAGTAACATTGAAAAATTTAAATATCAGAATATTCAAACGGAAGGCGTTAACTGCCTCCGTTCCGTTGGTACTTCAATCTTCTGGGCGGACAAAAGCAAGCTCGCGGTACGAACGGCTTTTCCTGCAGTCGCTCCCAGCGGGTCCGAATTCAACGGACTCTCTCTTTCTTGCGAATTCGTTTGCACGATGACCTTGCTGCAAAACGAAAGACAGGGGAAAAAACGAGAACTCCTTTGAATTAATGTAACAGCCTGTTAAATCGAACTGATACATTTTTTATAATAGAACGAGGCAACGAAAAGGCAACGGTTCTATTTCCCGCGTTTTGCGTTTGGATCATTGCCTCCAATAACTGAGGCTAAAGCAATAAGACACTTCGAAAGCGGCAAATTTTCCGCAATTTTATTCGGGCCGAAGCGCCCGAATGTAAAGCCATATCAGGATAAATCATTATAATTTAACACTATAAAAACGGGAAAGGGGCAATGGAGCGCAAATAGTTATTAATTAGCTATTTATGCCTATTTTCTGTTTGTCTGAAATGCAGGGAAACAGCATGAAAAAGCAGGGTTAGGAAGGGTTTGGATTACCAAATCGTTACCTTAGGTCTTCAAGAATTTTGCGTTTTACTTCTCTGTATTTCAGTATATTGCATTGATTTTTACCGCAACAAATAACTCTAATTAACGTACTATTAACAGGTAAAATTTAGAGTTATGAAGCGCAGCACTTTTAAAGTTCTTTTCTATCTGAAAAGGCGGAGCGAGAAAAACGGCAAGGCCCCTGTTATGGGGCGTATCACCGTCAACGGCACGGTGTCGCAGTTCAGTTGCAAACTGTCCGTGTCCCCTAAATTATGGGATACCGAGGGCAACAAAGCCGCAGGCAAGAGCGTCGAGGCCCGCCGGATCAACGAGAAACTGGAGAATATCAAAACCAACATCGGCAAACAATACCAGCGTATCAGCGACCGGGATTCTTACGTTACCGCCGAGAAAGTAAAGAACGCATGGTTAGGTCTCGGGGACGAACACCGCCTTTTGCTCCAGACGTTCGACGAGTATTTACAGGAGTTCGCGGGGAAGCGCGTAGGCAAGGATCGCAGTGCGGGGACCCTTCGGGAATACCGTACCCGCCGCGACCGTCTGGCCTCGTTCCTTCAATACGAGTACGGGTTAAGCGATATTCCGTTTCGGGAACTAACGCACGATTTCGCCGAGAAGTTCATCGTTTACCTGTCCACCGTCCGGGGGCTTCGCTCCAATACGATCTTCCACACGCTAAAAAAACTGCATGCTATGGTTTACATGGCCCTCGACAAAGGTTGGATAGCCGTCCACCCGTTTCCGGACGTATGGGTCGTTCCTCAATCCCGCGAACGGCACTTTTTAGACGATGACGAGATACGGAAGATCATGGACGTACACTTGCCGAACTATAAGACGGCCATCGTGCGGGACATCTTCGTATTCTGCACGTTTACGGGTCTTGCCTATGCGGACGTAAGGAAACTGACCTGCGACGATATACACACGGACAGCAACGGGGATATGTGGATCACCGACAAGCGGCAGAAAACGGGTACGCAGTTCCGGGTTCAGTTGTTGCCCGTCGCACGCGAGTTGGTGGAGAAATACCGCCGCCTCGCGCCTGCGGACGGGGCTGTTTTTCCTGTCCCGGCTTATAACTCGTTCCGAGTATCGTTGCAGACGATAGCCCGCCGTGCCGGACTTTCGTTCATTCCCACCACGCACGTAGGACGGCACTCGTTCGCCACGTCGGTCTGCCTGTCGCAGGGCGTTCCGATCGAGACGGTATCGAAGATGCTCGGGCACAAGCATATCACGACCACGCAGATATACGCGAAAATCACCAATGACAAGATCAAGCGGGATATGGATGATTTACGGGCCCGAATCGGCGACAAATTCCGTTTAGCGCAGTAAATCCGGCAGGAGTCGGAGTAATGGAAAATCGGGGGACGCAACGCGTTCTCCGATTTTTCTGTAACAATCGTGACGTGAATAGCCTATATTTCAAAATATTTCGTATGTTTGCACCGTTGTACGAACAAAACGACAAACAGATGAACGACCTATTTGCCGACAGCGACAGGAGTGCGCGAAGCTGCACGAGGCGGAGCAAATAGTCCATTCCTTTAGACGGCATGGACTGTTCCGGTCCGTGCCTTTACACACTCACTCTATTTATCCCGATTTGTTCGAATCGTCTCGTTGAGAAGCGGAGCAAGCCGCCATTGCACGGCAGTACGGTTGCATTTGCGGCATCCGTAAACAATGACGGGCCGAAACAGGGCGGCGAATCGCTCCAGGCGATACGGCAAACGGGCCGAATGATATAAGGAAACGAAAAAACGGAATACCAGGAGTATTGCATATTGCAATAACTTCCTTATATTTGGGGTAACGATTCGCCGGAAACGGCGGGCGGCTTTGCTTTCGTATAAAATCTGGTACATTTTGAGAAGCAAAGCGCAAGCGAAGTCCCACAAACGGCCCATGCCGGGCGGGGTATTCTGTATTTTGGATTCCATGCTTACGGCGTGGGCTTCTTGTGTTTATATTGTCGACGGGTTTTCCTGAACCATAGGAGCGTATAAATCAAGTAGGCCCACGTTCGTTTTTATTCCGGCGGATAGTGAAACTTTAAAAATGAAAAGTTATGCTATCTTTGCAGGGTAACAATACGGCATAGTCCGTAACATATCGAATTAAAGGTTAAGACAACCTTTATACTTTCTTGTAAACTTCCGCCCTATTTTTGGTTTGTACATTAATAGGTGTTTTTGAGTGGTATAAATCTTGTCTGAAACCCTTGTCATGCCTCGGTACGTGTACCGGGGCGGCAGGGGCGTAAGGGCAATACCACTCAAGGCTCGGAAGGCCGACAAGAAGGGTTGTACCTGCGCTCCTGCTTTTTTATCGTATAACAGCAGGGCCCGGGGAACAGAAATCACACATTTCAACCCCTCTCGATATGTTCCGGTTCCGCCCGTTTTTCAAAATACGCTTCACGCATTCCATCGCCGGAAATATCCGGCGGCAGGGGCGTTGCCGGAGTGCGCGGGCCTTCCGTCGGACAACCTTTTTTACTAACTTTCATATATTTCCCCGCACAGGGCAATGCGCTTTCCCGTCAGGTAACAGCGGACAGAGCGCGTTCCCTGTGCGTTTTTTTCTGTTGCACCGTATCGGACGGCCCCGGCTGTCCGCCCTTCGGGGGAATGCACGGCGGTCGTCGAAACGGACAGGGACTTCGCCGAAGACAGCCCGTCGCCGTATTCCCCTCCCGACCATCCGAAACCATACGATATATTCCTTATCGGGAACGGCCGTTTGCGGGGCTATGGGTATCGACGAACGCCCCGCCGCAAAGGGTCTCGTTAAGCTCGCAAGGCCGTGTGTCGCCCTGAACTGCGGTTCGGCCGTTCCCTTTATTCTCGATTCCTCATTTTGAATTTAAATTGCCAAAACAAAAGACCATGCCCAGCAAAAAGAAAGACTCCCGGACGGTCTGCGTCGTGACCGTCTTTTATAAAAGACAATATTTAGGCTCTCTGGTATTCGACAGCCCCGAAACGGGAGAGGCGATCACGTCTGCCGTGCAAACGATGCTCGGGCCCTCGGGCGAGCAGGATGTATCGTTCGAAACGACCCTCCAACCGTTATACGATACGGAGACGATCGAAGGAGAACTGCAAGAGATCATAAAAAGCCTCATTCCGTCGGTTCCGTCTACTCCTACCGTCGATCTGGGAAAGTTGCTCACGGAGGAACGGGCCCTTAACGGACTGTCCGAGCGAATCGACCTTTCTCAAATCATGGGCCTGTGGCAGTTGGGCGATTCCTATCGGTACGACTCCGAACGCAAGGCGTGGGACGAGCCTGTTTCCCTGTTGCCGGCGAACGTCCGAACCCGATTCCGCGAGGACGGAACGACGGAGGAATACGAAGCGGAATTCGATACCGGCAGCAATTCCTACCGTTATGATCCGGAGCGCCGGGCGCTAACGTGGGACGGATGCGAGAATTACATCGTCCGCCTCTCGCCTTCGCGCATGGAGGTCATCACCCATGAACCGGCGACGGAAACACATCCGCACGAAGAGATACACAAGTTCGTTTATAGCAGGATAGGGAAATAAGATATCAGGAGGGGATAATAATCGCAGGCCGAAAGCCGAGGGGCGGGCGTTCCGGTTCGGCGTTTCCGGAAACGGAAGCGGCCTCCGCAACACCCGTCCCCGTTTTTTAATTATGAGTAAGAACGATACAATCACGGATCATGTCCTGAACGGTTCCCCGGTTTCTCCGGTCGAGCGGCTCGCCGTCGTGTTGCGCCATTCGCGAGAGACTTCGCTCAATTCGCTGGCCCGTAAGCTCAGGCTCAGGCGTTCGGAAAACCTTTACCAGATCAAGAAAGGCAACAACAATATCAGCGTTCCGCTGGCAAGACGCATTACGGAGGTTTATCCGCAATTCAACGTGGGATGGCTGATTACGGGCATGGGCGAGCCTTTTTGCGAACCGTCGTCCCTGACGGTTTCTCCGTCCGTAAAAAAACTGCCTCTGCACACGGTGCTGGATTTGCTCCCGGACGGGACCCTGCGGGAAACGGAACGCATACTGACTTTCCCTTCGGACTTCTGCCCCTCGGCGGAACTCGTAACCGTATGCCGCGACGACGCTATGGAACCCCGTATCATGCCCGGCGACTATCTGTTTCTGGCTTCCTCTACGGTCGAGGCGGTCGTTTTCGGCCGTTTATACCTTGTCGTCACCGCTTCGGCCCGGCTTTGCCGGGTAATCCGCAAAAGCGAAAAAGAGGGGCGTTTACGCCTCGTATCGCTGAAACCGGAAAGGTACGACGATATCGTCCTGCCCAAAGAGCGCATCCGCGTCCTGTACCGGATCTGCGGAACGTTCCGATATTGGGACGGATAACGGACACGGAGCCGTTTGCAGGGTATTTACGAGATGGCCGATGTTTGCATGGCTTGGGCGGACCGTTCTCTGCCTGAAACAGAAAACAAAGAAACATAAAAAAGCGGGGACAGTTCTCAAACTGTCCCCGCTTTCGGAAATTACCGGTCCCCGGCCGGTCTGAGGTTTCGGATCAATACGTTCCTTATCCCCGCTTCGGGATAGAGGAATACCCTGTCGCTGACAGCCGTGTAGGGGATTTGCCGGGTATCGCGCAGAGTTTGGAGCGTCCGGGGAGAGATATGCAGGTAGTCGCATACGTCGCGTCCGGTCAGGTAGCGTTCCTCCCGGATCGGCGGCACGTAGTTCTCCGCCGCCCGGCACAGGGCCCGTTCGATCTGTCCGAGCCTGACGAAAGCCTGTTTGACCTCGTCGCTTTCGGGAGTCAGATAATCCATCGACATGCCTTATCTCCTTTTAGGTTCGGTTCTCGATTCGAGGAACGCCGCGACGTCGTTTTCCCGGTAGAAATACTTTCCTCCTACGCTGGAGAACGGGATCAGTCCCCGCTCCCGGTAGGATTGCAGCGTCCGCTTGCTGACTCCCAGCGCAAGACATACGTCCTGCGAGTCGATTCAACTGCTGTCCGTCCTCGGCTCGTACCGGTGTTCCAGCAGCCGGGCCCGTTCGGCCAGCGTTTCCAATCTTCCGACGAAGGCCTGCCAGACCTTTTCGTCGATACAGAGAACTGCCATAGGCTTTGAAAATTTTAAGTGAGTAAATCGGATAAATTGATAACAGGCGTGCACTCCTGCCGTAAAAGTAAGTACGGAGGACGCAGGTTGTACCCCATGTCCGTTCCAGGCCATGTATGGCCGTCCGCCGTGCAAGATACGTCGTTCCGGCCGGGAAAAACGCTCTTTTGACGCCCAAGCGGGCCCAAGTCGCATGGCATCGTCGTTTCTGCCGGCATCGGCCGTCCGTTTCCCGCAACGTTTTGCGGGGCAAAAGAAAAACCGGGAAGGGAATCTTTGCCACCCGTTGCCGCTTTGAGGCGGCGCACATCCGCCCCGGCCGGGCGTACCTTTGCCGGAAACTTCACGTCTCGATTCCATGCAGCGTTATTTCCCTGCCGCCGTCCGCCGCACTCCGGCATGAAGGTATCCGTATCCCGTCCGGTTGCGGAAACCGGCATGTCTTTGCAGAGCTTTCCCCTTATCGTTTATGCGTCCCCTTACCTTCCGGTATCGCTTCGAAGCGGGAGCGTTCGATGCTGCGCGTCCCGCCTTTGCCGTCCCCGGCACCTGCCGACACAATCCGGCAGGGCTTCGGGGACAGCTCCGGCGTGCCGCGTTCGGGGCCTCGGCATCGGACGCTCCCGAGAGCAAAGGCAGCAAGGTTGTATCCGGAGGCCCTCGAAACCCCCATCCGGGGGCTTCTCGGACGCTCCGGCAACCTTGCCCTGCGGGGCTGTCCCGCCCGACGCGCTCCCTACGGTCGCACGCCGGAACATCCCCCGCTCCCGTCGGTCGCAGGGGATTCGGGACTATCGGCATCTGCGATGCCGCCGACCGGCTCCCTCTCGGTCGCCCGGCCGGTACGGTGTGCTGTCGCCGCCTGTTAAATACTAAAGCGCACAGGTATGACGACAGGTAAAAATAAGGGCGGCAGACCGCCCAAAGCCACAACCGAAAAACGCTCCGCAGAGGTCAAGTTTCACGTTACGCCCGAAGTGAAAGAAAGACTGCAAAATGAGGCGAAAATCGCCGAAACGGACCTGGCGACCTATTGCCGAGAAAAGGTACTTACGGGGCAACCGCCGCGGAGAATCCCGCCGGAAATATTAGCCGCCGTCGCAGAACTGATGCGGCAGGGAAACAATCTTAACCAACTGGCACGCATAGCCAATGCCCAAAAGGGAATGGACGGTATTGCCGTGCGACTAATGGGACTGATCGGGTTCTATGAACGTCTGATCGGGGAGATACGAAGCTATTTTACGAGCGGAGAACGAAAACGGTAAGGCAATATAACATGTAAACGACAAAAATACAGATGCAATGATAGCGAAGATCGTAACGGGTAAATCCTTCGGCGGGGCCGTGCGCTACCTGCTCGAAAAGAGCGGTCATGCCCGTATGCTCGACAACGACGGAATAGATACCCGGAGTATAAAGGACATGATCGGCAGTTTCAATTTCCAACGAAAGGCACGGCCCGAAAAGGCAGAGGTGGTAGGGCATATCTCGTTGTCGTTTCACAAAGCGGATGCGCCGAAGTTGACAGACGAATTTATGACCGAACTCGCACGGGAATATATGCAACGTATGGGAATAACCGATACGCAGTATATGATCGTGCGGCACACCGACACGGAACATCCGCACCTGCATATTCTTTACAACAGGGTAAAGTACGATGCAAAGTTAGTGCGGAGCCATAACGAAAGAATCCGGAGCGTCGCGATCTGCAAGGGCATGAAACAAAAACACGGTCTTACGTTCTCCGAGGGAAAGGAGAACGTAAAGATTGAGAAACTGCATGACCCCGACAAAGTGAAGTACGCGATTTACGAGGCGGTAAAGGCGATATTGCCGGAGTGCCTGTCCCTGCCGGAACTCGCGGAACGGTTGCGGGATAAGGGAATCGCAACGGCATTCGTACACCGGGGCGGCGATCCCGAAAAAGAGGTGCAGGGATTGACATTGACAAGGAACGGGATCACGTTCAAAGCCTCGAAAATAGATCGGAAATTCAGTTATGCGAACTTATGCAAGACTATCGAACAAAACCGGTTCGTCGCAAATACGGCCGCGAGGGTTACGGAACAGGCAGAGATCGACGGACGCAGAATAAGCGAATATTTACAGCGACAGAAGCAACAGCAGGAGCAACCCGCGAACATACCCGCTCCGGAACCGATTACCGAAATACGGGGCAGAAAACTGACGCCCGAACAGCAGCGGCAGTTATATTCGCCGCAAGGACTGACGTACCGTTACGAGGAAAACGGCTGCCGCAACACGTCCCGGTTCCGGGTGAACCGCACGCCCCAATGGGACATACTGACCGAAGAAAGGCTATCGACAGAAAAAATAAACCGGAACCCGATTATGTTCGGCATACGGCTTACGGACGAACAGGTAGAACAAATCAAGGATGGACAACCCGTTTATATCGAAGGGATGCGGTACGAAAACCGCATTTTCGACGGCTATTTAGTCATGGACGATAAACTGACACGCGGATTGGCCTATACGGACAAGGACCCGAACGAATGGGTGAAATATGGGAAATACACCATGCGGCGAATGGACCGGGATTTGATAGAGAGAGGTTATACGGTGCGTGCGCTCGTGCAATGGTGGGGAAATATGGGTGAAACCGCACGGCCTTATCTGTGGAAGGAGAGGCCGGAAGATACCGGATATAAGGAGAGCTGGGGAGACCCGCGAAAGCCCCGGAAAGATTTGCGGCAGGACAGGTCGCAGGAACGGAACGAAACTCCCGTTATCAAAAGATCGAGGGAACGCGGATTGTAAGGGCTCCCGTTTCACCCGTTAGCGACCAACACACGGGTGGTAACGCGGGAGGGGATAAATGAATATTTACTAACAAAAGTCGGCTGATTTAGATTTAAGAGTGGACTTATTTGTTCTGTAAACTAAATCACTATAATTTTGTTCTCCGGCTATTTGTGCTTCTGACTTGCCTTGTGGATTGGCGATTTTTGCTTTCAGCTTATCGGTGATGTCGATATAATTATTGCCAACTTTCGCGCCGGTAATTTCAGGATGATTGGTTCGGTAAGTTGTTTTGGTGTGACTGATCCTGTATCCATTCTGTCTAATGATATCAAGAATCTCCGGAATCAGCTTCTGAAAATCGGAAGGGCCGGAGATGGTGATATCGTCCACATAAGTAGAAAATTTCAGTCCGTGTTGCTTGCAGTATTCGGCGAGGATGTCTCCGGTCTTGGTGAAAACAAGATTGGCAACCAAAGATGAAGTCGGTGCACCTTGCGGAACACGCCGCTCATACGTCGTCAAGCGTGTCAATATCGAAGCGACATCCGGAGAGAAGCCAAATCGAATAAACATTCGATAGACATTTTTGCTGGTAATGGATGGGAAAAAACTGCGAAGATCGGTTTGAAAGATATATTTATTGCCTTGATGAAACCGGGCATTCATCACGCAACTGCGACCTTTTGTTGAACCGAAAGCATACGTTGCAGGCTTAATTTTGCTATTCAGTAAACCGCAAATTCTTTTTTGGACGATTTTGAGCGTTCTGATGCTGGGAGTAATAATACGTATTTTTAATTTGCCCTTTGAGGTTTGCGTTTTCTTTTCATATTCGTAGTAATAGGCATTCATATCAGCGAGAATGGTCGCGATCTCGCCCTGCTTGATACCTATGGCACGATATAATGATTTGGGGCTACTTATCATCGTTGAAGAAAGTGTCTAATAGTGATTTGACAGAAGGAGATATCATGCTGTAAATTTCGCGCTTGTTTTCCGGAATATCCTCGTTTTCAATTGCCATGAATAATAATACAGGCAAAGGAATGGCGAGATTTTCGGCAATGGATTTTATGGTTTGGATGGTCGGTTCTTTCTGATTATTTTCGATCTGCGAAAGATACGTTTGTGTGATGTTGCTCAACTCGGCAAGTTGAGTTTGCGTAATCTTCTTTCGCTTGCGTATATCCTTTATGACCGAACCAATTTTCATATCTTTAAATTAAGGGGGTGGAGCGTTAAATCAGGTCTTTGAATTTGTCACAAACCTCGAATAGCAACAAGAGCCATTTGGTTACTTTCTCTATTGAACCAAGAACATCTGCGTTGTCTGGTTGCATCTGTCTCAGTTCAGTGAGGCATGACTTCAAAAGAACTTCATCTTCGCCGGTAAGTGGATAACGGCCCTTTGAGAGCAGATCTTCGATACCTTGTATCAAATCTGCAGGTTTTTGATTTTTTCTCATGTTTAAAAACATTTAAGTGGAGCGACAATGCTCCTGCTGCCTAAACAATTAGCCCACACTTAAAGTCCATAAACGTTATCCCGTATCCACCCCCGTTTGCTGCTGCAAAAACTGTCTTGCCATGCGAATTGCAAAGTCTTATTCGCATAAGAACTATTTATCGCAACATCTCTGCTTATAGCACTACACATCTCGACGATTAGAAATGTATGTCTTGGTTTCGCGTCGTGTCGTTTGTAAGCTCTGACGGCTCATCGTTCAATCTTACAGAAAAAAGACGAAGAGACGAGCAAAGCCGTGCCGCCGCCGAGTACCATTCGTAAACAAATGGCGTACAGAACTTAATCTGCTTCAGGCATCTGGATTTAAGTCTGGAAAACAAAAACCTCTCAAAGAACTACGATGCAAAGATATCATATTATTACTTAAAGTTAATAAAGTATGCTTGTATATTTTCAACAAGTTATTAACATTAAGGCATACCTTTTAAAACATATCCTTTTTATATTTGTAATTATCGCTCATTACAAGGTACCTAATATTTTTGTAGTTCAATACAAAATTTACTATCTTTGAATTTAGTTATTTGATGTGATGAACTTAGGTGCAGACAGCAGAAAATAGGACCATTGCCAATTCGTTACTTGTCCTTTTTTGGATGCGTGCAAGTTTCTTAATTCTAATCTATTATACGAGAATAGCGTTAAATCATATTAATCCCTTTATTTTATCTGGATTCAGGCAGATAATTCTGCATGATTATTGGCCAAAGGGCTCACCTTTCGTTTTATAATTGCCGCTTCATATACAGCCTCAACACTGACAGGTTTTTCGTATCGACGAAACAGTTCGTTGTCTATGCCAACAACATCGAACCTCAGGCCGAATATCTGTGTCGTGATCAGGAAATAGTTCGAGTAGATTTTAACAGAGACCAGATATGATATGCATCCGGATAGTTCCTCCAGCCGTTATTGAATGTTTGGGGATTACAGATATCGTATCGGATCATCAGTTCAGGCAATAGGTCCCTTGTTCCTGCTTATTCCGTTTTACCTGTAGGCGCCGTTTGCGCGAGGGTGCCGGACGAAACGCGCGGCGGAATTCGATCAGAATCCCGCTGCGTCCGGTAAAAGCGACCGTTCTCAAACGGAGGAAAGTATTCGGTGGAGTTATGATAGCGGAACGGGTTGCCTAAGCCTTGTGCCCTATGGAAGATCGTTTCGGAAAGACGCGAGGGGCTGTCTGCAAATGCAGACAGCCCCTCGCGTGCGGAGAATTCGTCTTTCGTCGAAATGTCGGATCCGACCGGTGCTATGATTTGAGAATCGTTTCGAGCCATCGGTCGATCCGATAACGGTCGTATGTTTCGGCAGGTATGTCCCGGTAGGGAGAGGTCGTGAAACCGGGCGGCACGACGGGATTCTGCCGATCCACGATCAGAATATTGTTCGGGTCGTAGAAATCGTATTCGGCGATATGTCCGTTCGTGGTTATGAGTTTTCTTTTGGCGCCCACCGTTTCGATGCACCGCATCGTGAGGCCCGTTTGCCGGGGATGCTGAATGTCGATGACTGCCCGCGATTTGCGGTAGAGATCGAGCAAGCCGGCTTTCGGCAGCGGGGCGAAGCGGAAATCCCTGATCGACGTGCCGCGTAAGCTCTTGTTCTGTAGCTTCATTTTCCAATACAGAACCCGGCTCTGGAAAAACATGTAGGCGAAGCAGCGTCCGCCGGCCCGCTCGATCTGCCCGCTCACGCGACGTAACAGCCCGTACCGGTCGCTGTGAACCGTACCGACGAACAGCAGGTCGTAGCGGTAATCAGGCTCCTGCCGGCCGATTTCTTCGTAGTCTCTCAGATAGAACAGCGGCAGGAAGCGGATACCGAGCTTCTCGCAGTCGGGCTTGTCGAACGAGAAGGCCCGGTCGAACACGGGCAGGATACGCAGCGCGTTGCGGTTGTTGGCAATCGAGTCCCAGTGGTAGATAATCAGCTTCGCCTCGGGATGCAGTTCCTTGATTTTATCGAGATTCTCGACGGAGATGGACTCGCCCTTGATGAAAAAGACGTAATCGTACTTCCGGTTCTTGGTGCGCTCGATGATCCGGGCATGGTAACGGTCGATGTAGCGGGCCAGCAGATTCCGGTTGATCCGGATCGCGGCCTTGACCGCGAACGAGTTGGCCGGGCGCTCGTCGAAATAGTCCACGCGGGCTCCCATGCGCTCCATCTCCGCGCGGATTTCGTTCTGATAGCCGAACGCTTGCGCGGAGAAAAACAGAATGTTCCTGTTTTCTAAAAACATGATTCGGTTATAACAAAGTGTTGTAACGGACGCTTTGCGCGCGGGCGCATTCCGGTTTTCGGAGCCGGAGCCCGCAGTCCGGCTCCGAAAGCCGGTCCGTTTCTCCGGGGGAAAAAAGTTGCTTTAATAAGGATGAGTCGAAAGCTGCTCCGTAGGCGTCTATGAGGGGTATCGTTGCCGTATCGTTTATGGTACGCAGAGGGATAGAGCCGGAAGGACGGCTTCGTATCGATCGGGGCGGCCCGTCGGCTGACGGGATTATGACCTGAAAGGCGAACGGACTTCGACGCGCCGGAGAGCTGTCCGGGAGCGAAGCTCGCCGCCAGCGCGGGGTGGCGCGGAATCTTGCGAGTGTCCGCCGCCTGTTCGGATGCACGGGTAAGTCCGGATCCGTCGGGGGTGTCGGGGACGGACTATTTATACAATCCTTTCCGCTTCATTTCCTCGATCGAGTCTTCGTACCGGTCTGCCTGCACCTGCTGGCCGTCTACCCACCGGGCGAACCGCTCGATACCGGCGTCGAACGACCAGCGGGGAGAGAATCCGAGCAGCCGCCGGGCTTTCGAGATATCGGCGAAATTGTGGCGGATGTCGCCCAGCCGATAGTTCCCGCTGACCGTGAGAGGGACCTCGATGCCGTACTTGTCGATCAGCGTGCGCGCGACCGTCATAACGTCGGTCGCTACGCCTGTGCCGACATTGAATGCCTCGCCGTCGGCCGAGGCCTTTTCCAGACCGAGGATCGTCGCGTCGGCCACGTCGTCGATATAGACGAAGTCGCGCGTCTCGCGGCCGTCCTCGAAAATATTGATTCCGTTTCCGTTTTTAATCCGGGTCGAGAAGATGGACAGGATGCCCGTATAGGGATTGCTGAGCGATTGGCCGGGTCCATAGACGTTCTGATAGCGGAAGGCGACCGGAGCGATGCCGATCGCAGGACAGACTGTCATCACGAGCTGTTCCTGCACCTGCTTGGTGATGCCGTAGACGGACGTAGGGTGAATCGCCGAGTCTTCGGTCGTCCCGACCAGCCGTAGCGGCTTCGTGCAGCCGGGGTACTTGCACTCGAAGTCGCCCCGTCTCATGTCCTCGTCGGCGCGCGAGAGCGGATAGACGTATCCCATCTCCTCGCTCAGATAGCGTCCCTCGCCGTAAATCGCGCGCGATGCTGCGACGATCACCTTCTCGACCGAATGCTTCGTGTTCGTGAGCAGGTCGAGCATCAGCGAGGTGCCGCCGATGTTAACGGCAGTGTATTTCTCGATCTCGTACATCGACTGCCCAGTTCCGGTTTCGGCGGCCAGATGGATCACGGCATGTTGTCCGTCGAGGGCCCGCAGCCAGTCGTTCCGGTCGGTTACGCTGCCGCGCAGGAAGCGCACGCGGTCGCGGATGCTGCGGTATAGCGGGGAGGTGCTTTGAGGGTCCTCACCGTGAATCTGCGGCGACAGATTATCGAGTACGGTGACTTCGTATCCTTTGTCGGCGAGCTTGAGCGCGACGTGCGAACCGATAAAACCCGCGCCGCCCGTGATCAGAATGTTTTTCATGACGTATCCCTGATAAACGGATTTTATATGACGAATTCTCCCCGAGGATCGGTTCTGTACCACCCTTTCCGCACCGGGTCGTACCGCTTGACGATTCGGGCCGGAGCGCCCACGATCACGCAGTAGTCCGGAAAAACGCCCCGGACAACCGAGTTGGCTCCGACGACACATTGCCGGCCGAGGACGGTTCCGGCTTGTATGGCAGCTCCGTAGCCGATGAAACAGTTTTCTCCGATACGGGTATCCGAGATCAGATGGGGTTGTCTGAGAATATGGATTCCTAATTTTTTGTATTCATGGTCGATATTGGTGACGAAAACGTTGCCCGAAATCGTGGTGTTGGCTCCGATGGTCAGTTCTCGCTCGGCACAGGTGATATGGAAATGTTGGCCGATCGACACATTTTCGCAGATTCTTATTCGTCCTGCCGCATGGGTTTCCATGCGGCAGCCAGGGAAAATGCGGACTTTGCGGGCTATTCGGATACCGTTTCCGTTCAGAATAAAAAGCGGAGAGGCCACATAAGATGAGAAGCCGGTGTGCGGAATTCGGATTCGCAGAAAGGTCTGCGTAAAAAACCACCACCACAGTTTCTGGAGAAGTGCCATGTCTATCCCTTTTTGCGATTTCTGTTGTATACGATAATCACCCTCCGCCAATGCTTCAGTTCGGCGTACAGGCGGAAAAAAACGTATTGAATCGGGCCGATGGCCCGTTCTTTTCTGGCATATTTGAGAATCTGTCGCTGGCCCCTTTGCATGGCGAGCAAATCGGCCGACAGGCCGCTGTCGCCGAAAGTGGGCTTCCCTTCTCCGCAGAAAACGAGATGTTCCGGTGTGAACCAGCAATTTTTCCGCATACAGATGCGCAGCAGGAACTCGCCATCTTCCCCGTGTCTCATGGTTTCGTTGTAGTATCCTGTTTCTTCGATGACCGAGCGTCGGAATACGACCGTAGGTGTCGAAGGATGCCATTTGATAAAAAGTTCCCAAGGCCTAATCGGCAAAAGCCGGTCCTTGAGTCGCCATAAAATACGCGTTTGCTCGTGATTGACGTTCGATCCCAGCAGATCGATCTGAGGATAACGCGAAAGAATGTCCATTTGTATTCTGGTCTTGTCGGGCAGCCATTGGTCGTCGCTGTCGAGCAGCGCGATCCACTGACCTGTCGCGGCTCTCATGCCCGCGTTTCGGGCCGAGGATACTCCTCCGTTGGATTGGCGAATCAGCCGGATATCGGCCGAAGGGTGGGCTTCCGCATAGCGCTCGACAAGTTCGGCGCTGCGGTCCGACGAGCCGTCGTCCACGACGATGATTTGGTAATGTGCCGGATAGGTCTGTCCGACTACCGAATCGAGGGCTTTCTCGATGGTTCGTTCCGAATTGTACATCGGAATGATGACGGAAATTGTAGTCATGAAATACAATATGTTTTTCGGACCGGTCTTTTGTCCGGAAGAAACCGTAGGAATAGGCTTGCAATTCTATTATCGGTTCAGAATACTCTGGTAGGGCGTCAATTTCGGATAACTGTCCACTTGATGGAAATCGAAAGAGAGGGAAGTGTAAAACATGGTAAAATAGTAGACCGTGATGCAGGTACAGGCAACGATCCGCGACCGCATCGCTCCGAACCGCGAAACGATGTTGGCCAGCAGCACGGTTTCAAAAATCCGGAAATAGTACGAGATCCGAGTAACGGCTCCGATGTTTGAGCATATGTTCAGTAGGATCAGTCCCATCGTGACGAGTACCAGCAGCGATCGATCCAATCGGTCCATGCCACGATAGAAAAACAGATAGAGAACGACCGATGCATTGAGAACGAGAAGCTTGGCGAAACTCGTACCTGCGTCTTCAAATCCAGCGTAAAAGACGAATTTGGTACCGCTCAGCAGATGGGAAAGCAAAAATCCTATCAGGTCGATTTTGGATAGGACGAGCGATACGGGAATTCCTATCAAGACGAGCAGTCTGGCATTGTTTTGCAACTTCGGAGCGAGCAAAAAGAAAGGTAGAACGAGTAAACAGGAGTAATGGAACAGGCATCCCATCAGGTAAAATCCCCAGAATGTTCTGTAACGTTTGTTGTATGCGTAGTAAAATGCGTTGAAAACAAGAACTATGGCGACAGCCTGCCGAAGGATCGAAAGCGAATTCAGGAAAAGTCCCGGCGTGAGTAGATAAATCAATAGAGCGATACGCACATTGGAAGTGTACAGTTTGATACCACGGAATGCGAGGCAGACGATTGAAACGCCCACAAGAAAAAACATCCAGTAGGGCCCGGCCTGCAGGATCCGGAGCACTCCGACCAATCCGACGAATCCCCATTCCAGTTTTCGTCCAGCGAGAGAGGAAAAATCGCTTAAGTAAATGTCGACGTAATTCTGGTAGTCGTAGCCTGTTTCGTATCGCATGACAACCAGACAGGTCGTCAGAAACAAAGCGAATAACGTAAGCGGTCCATAGCCATTTTTCCGGTACAGGTAGTCTGCCGACAGTAACAAGATAACGATTCCGATGAATAGCAGATAGATAGTCATGACAATACGCGTTATGCCGGACTCTTCGTTGTTGTCATGCTTAAATTTGCCTTTGGCTAGTCCGGAGGCGAGTCGCTTCCCGGGCATTTTTGAGTGTTCTCAGCCTTTGCAGAGTTTTAGTCCGCAATGCTTTCATCCCCGGTAAAAAACCGACCGCCAGGCCCATCATGGTAAAAAGCGTGTAGTTTGCTTCGACCAGCATACGGTAAATAGCATCGTGCGTCTTTTGATAGTAAATACGGCGCGAGGTGAACATTCTCAGCTCACGATCGAGGCTCTGCGAGGAACTCTTGCCTTCGAGATGAATGATCCGGGCTTGGGGGATGCTAACAATCCGATGGCCTTTGTTTTTGATACGCCATGACAATTCCGTTTCTTCGTAATACATGAAAAAATCGGGATTGAAAGAACCGGTCCGGTCCAGGATATGTTTCGGAACCATCAGGTCGGCACCGCATATATAGCCAACGTCGATCGGCCGGTCTGTATAATTGAACAGGATATTCCTGCCGAATCGGATACGGGACAGTATCCGGCATAAAGCACGATCCGTTTCGTCGAATAGGCCCGGAAGCGTCCGTCCGAACGAGGCGTTGGGCTGCATGTCGGCCGTATACAGATTGCCTCCGACGGCTCCCGTGTCGGGATGGCTGTCGAGATAGTCGCTCAGTATGCGGACGGCGTTGTTTACCAGAATCGTGTCGGGATTCAGGAACAGGATGTTCCGGCCCCGAGCGATCCGGAGCCCTTCGTTGTTCGCCCGGCCGAAACCGACGTTCTCAGCAAGCAGCAGATACGTCACCCGGTTGCCGTAACGCTCGTGGACAACGCGTTCGGAGTCGTCCTGCGAGTGGTTGTCGACGACGATGATCTCGTAGACGATGTCTTCGGTTTTGTCGAGGATCGAATCGATCGCCTGCACGAGTAGCTGCAAGGTCTTGTAATTGACGATGATAACGGAAACATCCATATGATTGTACTTTTTGTTCGTGCCGGATGCGAGGGATGCCGGTCGGTATTCGGACTACGGTTGTTCGCGCCGGCTTTCGGCCATGCTTGCCGAGCGAGCGAGAAACTCGTCGCGCCACCGATAGTTTCTATTCCGGATTTTCGGGATTTTGAAGCATCGCGTCGAGCTCTCCGATCCGGTCGGCCAGCTCGTGCCGGTCCAGCTCCCACCAGCGGCTGCTTTCCAGCGCGGCGATCTGCCGCTCGTCGAAACGCATGCGGATCGCGCGGGCAGGATTGCCGGCGACGATTTCGTACGGGCCGACATCCTTCGTGACAACGCTGCCCGCCCCGATCACGGCACCGTTGCCGATCCGAGACACGCCGGGCAGAATGATCGCGTTCGCTCCGATCCAGACGTCGTGGCCGATTTCGAGAGGCGGCCTCTCCAGCATGTCCTTTGCGACATATCCCATGGCAGGATTGTACAGAATCGGGTGAGTGGTGAAACGTCCGGACGGGTGATTGGCCCGGAAAATCCGCACGCCGCTGGCGATCGAGCAATAATTGCCGAACGATACGTCCGGCGGGATGTTTTCCGTGTCGAAACAGCCGCCGTAGGTTCCGTATCCGATTCGGATGCGGTGTGTCTCGGCATACAGCTTCCGGACTTCGGACGAAAACGCAAGACCTCCGCCGCTACGGGCGATGATCCGAAGCAGTATTCGACGTGCATGCCTGTTTTTCAGGCATCTATATAAAAAGAAAACATGATTGCTATCTTCGGTAATAGCGATAGACAGTACCCAAGGCGGTTCGGAGACCTTTTCTTGTCGGGAAACGCGGAAGTCCGAGATGACGGATTTTCAGAAGACCTCCGGTGACTATCCATGCCGGAGCCAGTTTGTAGAAGGCGTTGCGCAGCCGTTGGTACTGATAAGGTTGCATCTGCTCCAGACCGCGTATGTCGAGCGGGCTCAGCGAGAGAATTCCGGCATCTCTTGCTTTTTCGGCGAGTTCCGCGCCCCGCGCGTTGCGGGCAAGCAGGAAACTCCGTCCCTCTTGCTCGGTAAAGTCCGGATATCCGTCTTTCGTATGCCATGCGTTTCCGACAACCAGGTCTGCGTATTGGCCAATGCCGTCCGGACAGATCTTGCACCGGAAACGGACGTCGCGTCCGAGCACTTGTCCCCAGCTTTCGTTATAGGAGCAGCGGAAAATTTTACCGTCTTCAAAGCTGACTTTGAAATCGCCAGGCCAGCCGTCACCCCGGTATCTGAGCGAGACGACGGGAGTCGGATCGGCCGCCCGCGCGATTAATTTTCGGGTAGCGTTATAGCTCGGCATGCCGGCACAGACGAGCGAAACCCAGTATTCGATCCGGGACTTATGTTCCGGATGGAGCTTCGTATATTCGCGCAACGCCATGACGTCGCACGGTTTGCCGATGAACAGATACCGTTCCTCCGAACCGCTCAGCAGTTCGTCGATCCGGTCGAACATGAGGGCCGGAGCGTAACGTGACGAGGCACATGCGCGAACCTCTTCCTCCGTGCGAGACAATTTCAGACCGTTGTACAGATAATGCCCGTCACTGGTCCCTACTTGCAATACCCCGGTCGCCTGTTTCGTACGGAGCAGGTGGAGCGCCAACGCGGTGACGACTCCGCCCGACGAGCCGGTCCGGCGAATATGCGGATCGCAGGCCCAGCCTTCGTATGCCGCTTTGACCGGACCGCAAAATGTCTCTCGCGTGTCGATGCAGTCGAGGCGGATACCCGGACAGAGTTTTTTCAATTCGGTCTGTGTCGCTTTGGCGATTCGATTTTGGGAGACAGGTTCGTAGAATCCGTTTTCCGCCAATCTCATGCGCACTCCGTCGCGCCGGGCGAGCGCCTCGCACAGCCCGCAACCCAAACACAGCGACGAGCCGACGATTTTCCGCAGTTTAAAACTCATTCCGCAGGATGTATTCCGATAACTTACCGATTATTCTTTCCTTTTCCGGTCCGACGATCTGCCGATCGATCTGCTCGATCCGTTTTTTCAGGTCGCTTCTTTTTCCGAAAGCGGCGAGCAGGCCGGCCGTGATTTCGTCCGAGTCCATAACCGTCAGGTCTCCCATTTCCGGATAGCCGAGCGTCTCGACGAACAGCCCGTTGAACTTGCGGCTGTAGGCCAGCGGATAGACCGGAACGCCGGACGAGACGGCCGCGATGCACGCGTGCATCCGCGCGCCGGCGAAAAAGTCCATGCCGGCAATGTAGGACTTGGCTTCGACGGGGGTCCGGAATGCCGGCGCGACAATGGCCCGGGGATACCGGGCCCGGAGTTCCCCGACGACGTGCGTGTCTTCGTCGACGAAGTCCGGTCGTCCGATCACATGGGAAATCAGATGCAGTTCCACGTCCTGACGGGACGAAAAGGCATCGAGTATGCCGAGCATTGTCCGGGAGTAATCCGACCGGAGGCCGAACTGGTTGTTCCGCGTGTAGCCGCCATGCCACAGCAGACCCGATATATTGATCCCTACTTTGGTCTTCTCTCCGTCGAACGCTGTCTTTTCGTAGGGCAGGAAAAATGCCGCGTCGATCGTTCGCTCGACGGGCTTTTGGGGCAGCAGTTCGCGGGCGCAGTCGAAGCTCATTCGGTCCCGGGCGAAAATCAGCCCGGCTGCGCTCATCGACCGGGCGGCTTTCCGGCGGGCTTCCTCGCTGGCGTAAGGCCCGATCGTCTGCGGCAGCAGAATGTATTGCCTGCGCAGCCGTCGCGCCCACGATTTGGTGAAGTCCATATTCCGGAAGCGGGTGATGCCGTAAATGTCCGAATAACTGTCGCCGGCCCCGATGTCGGCGACCAGATCGTACCGCAGAAAATCGAGTGCGAACAGCGGCGTCCCGACCCGGAGCGGGTTGGCGAGACATCCCTTTGCGAATGCGGGAAGATCGCCGCCCAGAAACGGCCGTACGGTCCGGACCGGAATCCGTTCCCGTCCCGTGTCGAGCATGCCGCGACCGCAGCGGCTCGCTCCCCACAGCGTGTAGTCGAACCGGATGCCGGTCCGGCGCGATACCTCCTCGAACAGAATGATCGTCGAATAGGAAAGCGCCGCGACGCCCAGATTGCCGCAATAGGGATCGGCCCAGAGAATGCCGAAACGGAGATTTCGTTTATTGTTTTTCATCGTTCGAACGGGTGTGAAGAATTCGACCTATTTCGGGCAGGGATCGTTCGGGCAGGGATCGTTGTTCCCGTCTCCAAAAAAGACAATACCATGGTCTCATCCATCGTCTCAGAGGCGAATGATTTTCGAGACTGAAAAAATCGTTTCGTTTCCCGAATAGCGGGAGAGTGCGATTCGCATATTTTTCCCGTTTGGCCGTAAAATCCGGTTCTTTGAGCGGTGCGGTATGGTACCACAGAAATCCGCCGTAAAGCAATTTGTGCGAGTATATGCTTTTATATATGATGAGAGTTTGGTTCAGGGAAAAGTGCTCGATGATACAGTTCCGGTATTTGTCAGCGGAATGGTAAGGTATGGGCTGCGGTGTATAATAGGACATCGGAGATATTTCAAACAGTAAAAGATCGTGTATCCCGTTGAATGAGGGAAACAGACCGTCGGCATAACTGCCCGTCGGCAGCATCCATTCGCCCGAACGCTCGTACAGGTTGATTCCGGAAAAAGAGACCGGATATTTTTTATTCGCCGCTTTTTTCAGCGTATAGCGGCTGTATCGCGTCACCTGTTTGTCCGACGGAATGAGGAATCGGAACCTTCGCGAGAGCAATTCGGGAAATACGTTCGTCAGGTCTGCGAAAAAATGAATCTGTCGGGCTGCCACGTTTTCCATGAAAGTTATCCGCTTCTTTTCGGTCATGCGGAATGCGTCGCAGAACGCTTTCAGCTTGTCTGTGAAATAGATCTGGTCGGCGTCTATTTTCAAGGCGTATCGGTACGATGCTTTCGACAACGTGTAGTTGTAATAGTTCGACAGCAGGTGGATCGATGTCTCGGGCAATGCGGACGCGTAGCGGAATTCTTCCTCCGTCAGATGATGCGACAGCACGACGGGACGATAAAAATACGTACGTATCTTATCGGGGTATTGCCGCCTTTTGCTTTCGATGATTCGGGGCGAGTCGTCGTCGCACGGCTGATAGACGATAACCAGTTCGTCGAGCGCTTCGATGCACGAGTCGATACAAAGAGCCAAAAACTCCGCATCGTTCTTAACTCTTAGCAGCCCTGTCACGCCGACGGGTCTCGGGCGATTCAGGTGCGATCGGTCGACGAAATATTCCGAGTTGTCGTAGTCGATGTCCCGGCAATATTCACACGTACATCTCATAGCTTGAAAATAAGAAATGACAAGTCAAACGGATTTAGCCAACAAGAGGCGGACACGGAAAATATGATGTCGAATAACGTCCCGGTGCAGAATCGGTTCATCCGATTGGGAATCCATCATTTATCGTTCAACGTGCGCAGTAGGTTTCAAAGTCGGGTAACTTTTCCGGAAACTTCGACTTGTCGCTTTCGAAAAAGGCTGCGAAATAAGGTTTCATAACAGGTAGCAGACCGCGCTTGTCCAACGCAGGAAACGTGCTGCGCAGAAATTGTCTCCACGGAATCGTATGGCCTCGATAAAGTTGCTTGTTTTTAGTTCGTATCGATTCTCTCATCGCGGCGAGATGATACCATAAAAATCCGCCGTATAGCATACGTTGCGCCGGTTTGCGCATGATCTCGATGTAACTCGACGCGTAGCGATTGTCAACTCCTGCGTGAGGGAGTTCAAAAGGAACGAAATAGGTTTGAGGCGATATTTCGAAAAAAACGGTATCCCCCACTCCGTTGAAAGGAGGCAATACGCCGTCTCGGTCTCCCAGACAAACGCTCCATTCGTTACCATCATGAAAAAGATTGATGCCCGAGACGGTCAACATCGGCTTTTCATTGGACAACAGACGGAATACGTATCGTTCGTAGGCCCGCACGATTTTTTTTGAAAGGTTGTGTGTCCAAAACGCGGTAGGGAATAGCTTGGGAAAACGTGCCGAGAGCCGGTTGTATGTTTGTAGCGCGTAGCTGACGGCCGCGTCGGAGAACCGGCCGTGTTCTTTTTGTTCGTTCCGGTACGCGTCGCAAATGCGCTGAAGTTTTTCGGGAAAATATATTTGATCGGCGTCGATTTTCACGGCGTATCGATACGACGCCTTCGAGAGCGTGTAGTTGTAATAGTTAGCGAGCAGATGGATTGAGTCGGACGGCAATTTCTTGGCGTATTCGAGTTCCTCGACGGAAAGATTGTGGGATAGAACCCGTGGCCGGTAAGAATACGCCCTGATCTTGTCCGGATATTGTCTGCGTTTGGTTTCAACGATCTGCTGGGTCCGGTCATCGCTCGGTTGGCATACGATGATTAGTTCATCAAGCGGTCCGATACATGAATCGATACATGCCGACAGAAAGTCTTCATCATTTTTTACCCGAAGCAGCCCGCTTACGCCTATCGGCCTTTCTTTACTCAGATTTGCGGTCAGATCAATGAAAAAGTCGGAACTGTCATAATCTGCGCCGCTGCAATATTCGCAGGTGCACTTCATTGGGCTGATTTTCTTTTTATCCAGTTTTTTGCTTCGTTTACTTCATGGAACCGGAACAATGTGGCTCCTCCGAGGTAACATATAAGGCCGGCCGTCGTACATAAAATCAATTGAGCCCATGCGCTTGATACGATAATTTTGCAACTTAGCATGGCCAAGGCGGTTCCTGCAGAAAGCGAAATGACGGGCGTCAAATGACGAAGTTGCAGCATGTATCCGATAGGCATTACTTTTTTTACGTAATGGATCATCACCACCAAGTCGATCACTCCAGAGGCGACCATACCCCAGCAGATAGCGATCAACCCCCATGGCAGTGTCGTGACCAGAATGACGAACGCGATTGATTTACCCCATAATTCCGATTTCAGTGCCAGACCGCTTCTCCCTTTTACATTGACCAGTTGCCAGTTCAGAGCCATAAGCGGGTAAGGAAGATAAGCTATGCAAAGAATCGAAAGGATTTTTGCCGAATCTATCCACTTATCGGTCAGCACGATCCGAATCAGCGGTTCCGCCAATATGCTCAGGCCGACCATTAGCGGAAATATAACGAAGGCCGATGTGCGCAACGAGTTCAGAAACGATTGTTTCAGCGTTTCTTCGTCGTCCTGAATGGAACATTGGGCCGGATAAAGGGCGCGAGTGATGATGGAAGATATATTTACGGATGGAAACATCGCCAATGTCTGCGCCCTGTTGAAATACCCTACGTCCGAGGCGCTGAACTTTTTGCCGATGATCAGCGTGTAGACATTGCTGTAAAGAACGTGCAGTATGCCGACCGCCAACAGCTTCGATCCGAACGAAAAAAGCGAACGGAAAGAGGTCCATGAAAAAACCGGCCGCAACCTCCATCGGGCGAAAGTCCATAACAATAAGGAGTTCAGAAAGTTGTTCGCAAGCGTCTGAACGACCAGCGCCCAAACTCCGTAGCCTTGCCATGCGAGCACGACACCGCACAGGCCGCTTGCCGTGACCGATACGAGCGACAACTTGGCCTGTGTCTTGAAGTCGAGTTCGATGGTGAGTTTAGCCCGTTGGACGATCGAGAAAGCCATCAGTACGACCGTCAGGCCGATCCAGCGGGTAACGGGCGTCAGCTTGGGCTCCGAATAGAAATCGGCTATCCACGGGGCGGCGGCATAAAGCGCCGCATACACTACGGCTGCAATAGCGAGGTTCGAGTAGAAAACCGTCGAGAAATCGACGTCGCTCCGATCCTTCTTCTGTACCAGCGCGTTCGAAAAACCGCTGTCGATAAATTGCTGCGCAACAGCCAGAAAAATGCCGAGCATGGCGATCAGACCGTAATCCGACGGCGAAATCAGCCGAGCAATGACGATGCTCAGCAGAAACTGTACGCCCTGTACGGAAAATCGTTCGACAGCGCTCCATATAATTCCGTTGGCGACCCGGTTCTGTTGCGGTTTCGTCATGAAGCAGCGTTACCTGTTTTGATACATCTCCTCGTAGTATTTTGCATACTCCCCCGAGGTCACGTTATCGATCCACTTTTGGT
>OJPW01000742.1_pt1 | contig 24316 bp, 22 predicted proteins | sample 1598571 | NCBI WGS metagenome assembly OJPW01 (sample SAMN03922493, study PRJEB24848) | human gut metagenome | isolation source: stool sample | host: Homo sapiens | place: Germany | collected 2011-05
AACCGCTGGACTTCTGCCAGCAGATCTTCTTCCACCTCTTTTGGCAGCTTCTTTGACCGACCAGTGCTGCTGCGGCCCCGTCGCTCAACCGACAAGCCTTCCGGCCCTTCCTCCAGATAGATTCGCTCCCATGATTTGATCCGATCTCTGCTGTTTACCTCAAATCTACGACAGGTTTCGCTGTAACTCAATTTCTCTTCCTGCATGGTTTCAATCACCAGTTTTTTGAATTCTGGCGTATATCGTTTGTTTGGTTCTCCTTTTGGCATAGCAAAACACCCCACTTGTTAGATAGTATACCATACTGTCTAACAAATGGGGTGCAGTTCACCCACGGGCAGGCCGTTGATATCAGTGTGAAAAAACTCTACGGTTATAGTATCCTGCCTGTGCGAGTCATTCGTTTGTTATTGAGCATGGAGATGTATAAGACGACTTTCCATTCATGCGGGATATTTCCCTCTCCGAAAATAGCGGATGCGCCGCTCGGCCCTGCCGTCGTGCGCGAGCGCTTGAGCAAAATACTGGAGCTGGCAGTCTCTGAACACGTCTGCTTCCACAATCTGCGCCACACCTTTGCCACGACGTTGCTCGAATACGGTATGGATGTAAAAACGCTCTCAACCATTATCGATCACAATTCCGTGGCAACAACGCTGAACATTTACGCACACATCACCGACGATATGCGGGTAAAAACGACGGTAGACTTTGATCACGGCATTGCAAAGAGGGAACAAATCATGCCTCCTGTTCGAAAACTTGCGTTGGAGAATATGACGACCTTTACCGCGGTGAAAGCAGGGGACCGGTTGCGTCAGTCAGCTCGGTGAACACCGCTGAGGAGGCAAATATTCCCCAAGAGGACCGGACGGCAAAAAGCGCAGTGGCAACGTCTACGCCCATACCCGCGAGGAATGCGAGGAAAAGCTGAAAGACCTCGTTCAGAAAATGAAAGCGGAACTTGCGGCAGAACGGGAGCGGGCAGGGCGGACATTCTGATCCTGACGGACAGAAGACGACCACAGAACACCGAATCCTGTGGCCCCAAATTTATAAAGGAAATTCAAACATACGAAAAATTACGAAATGTAGAAAAGCGGTCGGAAGTTGCATGACTTCCAACCGCTTTTGTGTGCTTTTATACAGCACGCTCCTGTTTGTATTATTTGCAATCTGCCCAGCGCGGGTGATCATATACGTTCTTGTCCACCACGTATGGCCATTGTTCCCCGCGGCAAACCGCGAGGCATCCCTCCACGCACATGGTCGCCATCTGAATGACCGCTTCCCGCGTCTGGGCGGCGGCGTGCGGCGTGACCAGAAGATTGGGCGCCTGGAGCAGAGGGTCATCCACACGCAGAGGCTCGCTGCAAAAGACATCCAGCCCTGCGGCCGTAATTTGGCCGGACGTCAGGGCTTGCAGCAGATCCGCCTCGTTGACGATCCCACCGCGGCTGGTATTGATAAGGAGCGCAGTCTTTTTCATCAGGGCCAGCTCGGATGCGCAGATCAGATTTCGGGTGGCCTCCACCAGCGGCATATGCACGGAGACGATATCTGATGTGCGCAGAAGGTCTTCTTTGTTCTGGCAATATTCGACCCCCCACGACTGTATCTGTTCTTTTGAGAAGAAACTATCAAAGCCGATGACCTTCATGCCGATGCCCAGGCAGATCTTCGCGGTTTCGCGACCGATCGGACCAAGGCCGATAATGCCGACAGTCTTGCCTTCCCATTGGAAGGCTTTATGTGCATCCCGTATGCTCCAGTGACCCTGCAGGGTCTCGTTATTTGCCTCGACAAGATTTTTGGACAGCGACAGCATCATGGCAACGGTGTGCTCCGCAACGGATCGCCCGTTTGCGCCCGGAGTGACCACAACGGGAATGCCCAGCTTTGTTGCCTGCGTAACGTCTACAGAATCATACCCGATGCCGGGCCGCCCGATGACCTTCAGCTGTGGGCAGCAGGCCAGAGCGGCTGCATCACACTTTCCGATGCGGACGATCAGGGCATCCGCATCCTGCATCAGCTGGGGATAGTGATTGGGATCTCCGTCATCAGCGCTGATATAGTCAACGTGTGCCTGATCTAAAAGTGCCAATCCCTCGGCACAAAGGGACTGCGTCATTACAAATTTCATAGGTATTTCCATCCTTCTTATGATACTTCCATAGAGAAAACGCGTGCCGGATTGTGGACCAGCATCATCTCCAGCGCAGATGCGGAGATCCCCTGCTGAAGCAGCATGGGGGCGAAATCCGCAAACAGATAGGATAAGCCGTTGGCGATCCCTTCCGGTGCCATATAAGCCGCCAACGCTTCCTGCCGGCCGCCGTCCATACCCAGCAGAAGCTGCTGTTCATAACCGGCATCCACCAGCTGCTTTAGGATCTCCGCAAGCGCCTGATCAGAACGCAGGTGGGGCTTGTTTGCCTCTTCGATGCAGAGAACTGCGCCGCGGTCCAGTAGTTTTTTATAGTACACCAAGTTCGGATCGCGCTGGACGTGGCAAAGGACGGTCTTTTCCAAATCAGCACCTGCCGCAGCCAGTATATCCAGTATCTGTGGCCCCATCGTCCCATTTTCAGTATGAATAGAGATGGCACACCCCGTTTCCCGCTGCGTCATGGCCGCGATTCGGAGCGCTTTCTGCTCCAGGTGTGTAATCAGCCTATAACTTGTTCCTGCCTTGATCAGTCCGGCTTTGTAGGCGGTACGCTCCACGACAGGACCGTTATAGCTGTGCAGATCCATTCCGTCTGTGATCTCCAGGCACATCAGCGCGGCGATCTTTTTCTCATCCACCGTGGCCAGAAAAGATACTCTGGGATCATAGTTCTCCGCCTTGTGAAAGCCAGTGACCATGACCAGATTTCCCTGTCCGCGGTAAGCCTCCGCTATCTCTGCCATTTTTCCGACATTTCTGCCGCAGCCGATAGGGTCCATACAAACCATGGTCTTCCCACCGGATGCGAGAAATGCGCCGAACTCCCGCTTTGCTGCGGCAGTGTCGTCCATTAAAAACATAGGGTTGCGCACGACCTCTGGTCCGCCGCTGCGGATCAGATGGTCGTGCGAGTCCGTTTTTCCAATCTCAGATGCCGGAATATCTCCCAGAACCGTTCGAATGATTTTCATAACCGTTTGTATTCCTCAACTAAAAAACTTCTGCATGTTCGTTTCATCCGCTAACTCCCGCGGGAGTGTCAGCATCTCCGCGTTTGTGCCATACAAGCAGAGTGCCGTTCGCGAGGCTCGTTTCGCCGCAAATGTAGGCTTTTCCATGGTCAGCACCGAACCGCGCTGAAGCAGGGTCAGCTTCTCTGCCTGCACGAAAAGTGTACACTGTGCATCCTGCGAGGCTTGGCCCAGCGCTGTAGCTGTTATGCGGCGTACCGCAGGCGTAAAACACAGCAGGAACTGCCGACTCAAAAAGTAGCCCAGCAGGAAAAAGCCCGCTCCGAGATATATGTTGCCACCCAGGAGCAGGACCCCTAAGCCGTACAGCCCAATCAGCAGGCGGATCAGCGTACCGCCCCGCCAGGCGCGGACTGTTGTATAATAGAGCCGATGGCCAGTGACCTGACGCTCCAGCGTGGCGGCATCGTCCGGCCATGAAAAGACCTGCTGAATGGGAGCTTCCTTTTCCAGATCGTGGCGGAGCTTTTCTACCAGCTCCGCCAACTCCTGTCGCTGGCAGTCCGCGGCAAACCGCAGCAGCAGATCATCCAGATGTGTCTCCTGCACTACCTGAATGGGAATGGCGTCGAAAATGACACCATCAGCCACCAGTGCAGCACAGCTTTTCAGCGGGATAATACTCTGTATGGCAGAGCCGGATACGCTTTTCGTCTGGGTCCCATAGCGGCAAAGCAGACTCGGTCCCGCCGTATACAGATGGTGCGGGCCCAGATAGCCATCGTCCAGCTGTTTCAGGTATCCGCCGACGGTTCGTTTTGCCTGCAACCGCGTGAAAAACATCCGAAAGGCCCCGCGACCCGCTGCTGCTGCAGCGGCAGCGAAGAGCAGGATGCGCAGCACAATAGAATAGTCCCGTTCCAGCAGCAGGAAAAGAATGGCAGCTATCAGGAACCCTACATTGAGCCCCCAGAACTTTAACTGCTGAGACGGTGTGCGGTTTTTCAACCGTATCTGCAATTCGATGAGGTCTTCGTAGATATCCGCCGTGACCGTATAACGGCAGTTGACCATAGCAGCCTCCTGTAAATCATCAGCCTTTGCGCGCCTTTTGCCTGCATCGAAGCATCTTGAACAGAGGCAGCAGCAAAAATGTCACTGCAACGATCATGAAAACGCAGGAGATCGGGCGTGTAAATACATCCAGGAACATTCCAGAGGATGCGATCATCGCAGAGCGGAAGTACTTCTCAATCATGGGGCCGAGAATAAAGCCGAGGATGATGGGCGTCATGTCCACGCCCAGTTGCTCCAACACATAGGCAACGACACCAAAGAGCATCATCATCCAGACATCAAACATCCGATTATTTAGGGCAAGTACGCCCATGACACAGAACATCAAGATCGCCGGGAACAGGAAGGAGAATTTCACATCGATGGCGCGGATAAACAGCTTTAGGAGGCCAAGCTCCATGATATACATGACAAAATTTGCCAATGCGTAGGCGACCATGATCGTACCTATGATGTCAGGATTCTGCGTAAACAGCAGCGGGCCGGCCTGAAGCCCATGTATCGTCAGGCCACCCAGCAGGGCGGAGGTCGTCAGATCGCCGGGAATGCCCATCGTTACCAGCGGGATTAATGCGCCGCCATTGACGGCGTTGTTGCTGGTTTCAGATGCGCAGATGCCCTCGGGAGAGCCGTGTCCAAAGCGCTCTGGGTGCTTGGACACCGATTTTGACTGATTGTAGGTGATCATCGTCGCAGCATTCTGGCCGATGCCGGGCAGGATGCCTATGCCGGTGCCGATGAGGCAGCCCAGTGCGATGGGCTTTGCACAACCCTTCATTTCCTTCAGGTGCGGCAGAAAGCTGGTCTTCTGCATACTGATGTGCATTCTCGGCTCTTTCAGATCCACAGATTGATGCAGGATCTCGCGGATCGCGAACAGACCCATCATCAGCGCTGTGGACTGGATGCCGCCCTGCAGCTGCCAGTTGCCAAAGTCGAGCCGGCTCACGCCGGAAACAGCGTCAATGCCGACACATCCCAACAGAAGTCCCAGCAGTGCGCCGATCAGGCCTTTGACCACGTCCTCACAAGACATGGTGATCACGACGGCCAAACCAAGAATGCAGACTGCGAAGTACTCCCAACTGCCGAACGCCAGCACGACCTTAGCCAACTGCGGTGCGATCAGGATCAGTGCCAGCGCAGAGGCGATACCGCCAATGAGACTGGCAAACACGCCAATCGTCAGTGCCTCGCCAGGCTTTCCCGCTTTTGTCATAGGGTATCCGTCGTAGCAGGTGAAGATCGAGGACGGTGTGCCGGGTATGTTGATCAGCGTTGCTGTGATCAGGCCGCCGCTGATGCCGCCTACGTAGATGGCAATTAGAAGTGTCAGGCCTTGATGCGCGGTCATTGTGTAGGTGATGGGGATCATAAGCGCCACGCCTAGTGTTGCCGTAAGACCGGGGATACATCCGAAGATGATCCCCATCAACACGCCGAACAGCAGTACCACAAAGCACATGGGATCAGAGAGCATTGCACCGATCCCTGCTGTAATTACTTCCATATGCGTACTCCTCTTTGCATGATCATAGTCCAGTACGGAGAGCCGTCATAACAACGGCTCTCCGCAGACGGGAATGTGTAGTGCCGATCAGTTCGCGTTCAGGATCTCCTGGAACACCGGAGCCAGCTCTTCGGCCCAGGCCTCGATCTTGGGCTGCATCTCACTGCCGCGGACAAAGTTGATCTCCCAACCGTAGCCCTCGACCAGTGTTGCAAATTCCTCGGTCTTGGTCACTTCCTCGATGGCGTCTGCCAGCAGATCCAACACCTCCTGGCTGGTGCCGGCGGGCGCATAGTAGCCGCGGGGCTTGGTGGTGGTGATGTCAATACCCAGTTCCTTGCTGCAGGGCGTATCGGGCAGCGCCTTGGCGCGATCCTCACCGAAGACGACCAGACCATAGAAATCGCCGGAAGCCACGTAGCTCTTCGTATCGGAAACGGACATGGTCAACAGCTGGATCTGGTTGCCCAGAAGTGCCGTATTGGCGGCGGAACCGCCATCAAAGGGGACGACGGTAATATCGTTCTCAATGCCAAGAGCCTTCATCAGGCGCAGCGTATCGGCATAGTTCACCGTGTTGACGCCAGTGGTACCCAGCTTTACCTCGCCCGGATGCTCTTTTGCATAGGCAGCCATCTCGTCCAGACTCGTCCAGCCGGTGGTCGTGTTGGTCATGACCACACCGTAGTCATTCACCACGCAGCAGATCAGCTCCATTTCCTTATAGAGTTCCTCGGTGGTGGAGCCGCTCAACGTGAAGCCCACCACGTCCATGGGGTTGTGCGCAAGGATAGTGTAGCCGTCCGGATCCGATTTCGCGGCCTGCAGGCAACCAGTATAGCCGCTGGCACCTTCTACGTTGACAGCCACCATGTTGACATTATTGGGCAAGGAGATGTACTTCATGATGGTGCGCGTAAGGACATCGGAGCCGCCGCCTGCGGCGTAGGGAACAATACAAGTGATGGGGCCGCTGGGATAATCATCAGAGGTGTTATCGCTGGGGGCGCTCTTGGCTCCGCAGGCAACCAGACTGAACGTCATCACTGCGGCAAGGAGCAGGCCAAAAAACTTTTTCATACTTTCCTCCTGTTTTCTTCTGATTTTTGTTTTACTATTTTGTTCGCAGACATCTGCGAGAGGGTACGATTACGGCAGGCGGACGCCTAGGAGCTTCGCAAAGACCAGCCACAGCACGGCCACCATGCATCCGGTGTAGACCACGTCAATGACGGCATACTTCGTCAACTCCTTTTTTGAGTAATCCTTCAGCTTCTTGTTATTTTCCTTGTACACATACAGGCCGTTAAGGAACAGAAGGATCACAGCGGTGCAGATGTAGAAACCTGCCACAGGCAGCAAAGCACAGTACAGTAGCAACGCGGCCACCGTCATGATGACGGTGCTGTTGATTGTAAAATGAAATCCTGATGTCTGCTGGGACTTCCTTCCCAGGTTCAGGGAGCGGATCAACAGCGCAAGTGAGGCTGCTGCCAGAAACAGCGCCAGCATCCGGATATACACATCCGGCCGCGTAAAGTATCCACCCATCGAGACAGATGGGATGTTGGATGTAATGTTCGGGTAGAGCAGCAGAAACAGGCTCAGTGCCAGCATCAGCACAGCCAGGACGAAGTCGTTTGCATTTTTGATCAATTTTTTCATACATATACTCCCGCAGCCGGCCGATTACATCGCATCCCGGTATTTGTCCATGAGCGCGTCTATCTGTGCCATTTCGCTCTGCGTGATGGGTTCCGTGGGAAGAATGGGCCGATAGCTCATGGGGCATACCTTGCTCATGGCATATTTGGTGGACGACGTCTGACTTTTTGCCATCGGATAAAGCGTGCAGACATCCGATAGCAACTCATTCCACTTCATGGTTTCCGCGATGTTACCAGTCTTGCCGAACTGGTAGACCTTCAGGTGGACCTTCGGGAATACCGGCGCCAGCGACGGGACAAAGCCGTCTGCGCCCAGCAGCATGCTGGCTGCGGCAAGGTTTGTAGAGCCCTGGTGCAGGATGAAATCGGAGTCCTTGAAATGGCGGAGCAGCTTCTGGAATCCCGGGAAATTACCGGATGTATCCTTGCAGCCGATCACCCTACTGTCCAACTCCGCAATGCGGATGATGGTCTCCGGCGTGAGATTCAGTCCAGTGAACATGGGGATATTGTAGATCATCAGTTTGACCTTCGTATGGCGCAGGATCTCCTCGAAATGCCGGACTGTCTCGTCCTGTGTCGCGTGGCGTGCATAGAATACCGGCGTTACGACGGCCACGTCACCACCCATGTCCTCCAGCGCCTTGATATTGTCGATGACCCGCTGGGTACTGCTGTCCATCACACCGCTCATGACCGGGTAATCCGGTCCGGCCTCGTCCAGAACGATGCGGATCGCGCGGTTGCGCTCAGCCTGTGTCAAAGCCATGCACTCTCCGTTGGAGCCTGCAACGAACACACCATGAAGCCCCACATCTTTGCAGCGTCTTACGATTCCGCGCAGGGCAGCCTCATCTACCCGCTCAAATTCGTCAACGGGCGTTACGATGGGAGGTACAACTCCCACATAGCGATCTTTTGCCATATAGCCTCTCTTGCCCTCCTTATGATCTTACTCTTTTTTGATATATTCTACTGCGCGGCTCAATGCCTTGCAATCGCCAAACGCGCCGGACTTCGTTACGACCGGAAGCCCAGCCGCGTTGCCATCACCAAATATCCCGGCAGGCATTCCGGGCGTGACCTCGTCCCACAAACAGATACGATGCACGTTGAGCGCCTGACATATACTCAGTGCCGTGTCGCCGCCGACAAGGATCATAGCATCATAAAGGCGGTCATCCTGCGCCCTAACTACCGCTCCCAAGCTGCCTGCAAGATGAAGCGCCGCCTTTCGCTGCTCCGGTGTAGTCTCGCTTTCAGCAGCCTCTCCTTTAGATGCTGCGTGCAGCAGATAGTCGAAGGTGAGCACCACGCCCGGACCGTCACCGTGCAGCGCCGCAGCGGTCGCCCTGCAGGCATTGCTTATCTCCTCAGCCTTGTCTTCCGCGCGGTTCAGCGCAGCAACGCAGAGGGGAACGATCTGAAAGCCTTTCTGACTGAGCTGCCTGATTTGAGCAGCTGTCTCCATTTTCATGGATCCTGTTACAACGAAGATCTTTCCTACGCCGTTCCACGGCGCACTTTTGGGCGCGTCATCCTGCGGGACAGGCAGTTCCCGTGCAAGCCCAGCAGAGCCGCAGTACAGGATACCCGGGATATCCCGGCAAACATCCGCAATGCGCCGGAGCGTTTCCTGATCTTCTGCATCGAAGAGGGCCACCTCCGTCTGCGGCGAAAACAGCATATCTCTTACCGTCGCCGTGTCCTGAAGCATTTCCTTTGCGATCGGCCGAACCGGAAAGCGGGATTCCCTGTGCCATCGCTGTAGTAGATCCTGAGATGAGCCGTCCGGCAAATGCAGGACTCCCTCCCTGACAATGCGGCCTTCCTGAGGAAAGCTGGGTGTCACGATCGCTTTCCTGCAGCCAGATGCTTCCAGCGCTGCATCGATCTCCTGCACCGGATTCCCACGCATCATGGAATCGATTTTTTTATACAGGATATCCTGCGGAGACAGTGACAGCCTGTGGACCGCCCGCAGTGTTTTTTCATACGCTTCTGAGCCGGACAGCTCTCTTGAACTGTTGTTGATGGAGACTGCCCCTGCACAAGAATCGCCGCGCAACTCACAGTCATCCGCACTTACGATCACACTGGTTTGAATCCCATATTTGCGGAACTGGATCCCGGTGTCCATCGCACCGGTAAGATCATCAGCCAATACTATGTACATGCTGTGTCCTCTCATTGTTTTACCGTCGAACGATAGGCGGCAAAGCGGATCGCATAGTCAATGGCATTCACCAGACTCAATTCATTTGCGTAGCCCTGTCCGGCGTGGCCAAAGCCTGTTCCGTGATCCACCGAGGTACGGATGATCGGAAGGCCCAGTGTGACGTTCACACCGGCCACCGCATCCCATTTACCAGCCTCCCTGTTATACACAAAGCCTTTTACCTTCAGTGGGATGTGGCCCTGATCATGGTACATGCAGACAACGATATCGTACCACCCACCGATCGCCTTACTGAACACCGTGTCTGCTGGCGTAGGTTTTCCGTCTGGAATGCAGATGCCCTCGGCCAGCGCCGCATTGATCGCCGGTTGGATCTCATCTATTTCCTCCCGGCCGAACAGGCCATCCTCACCACAATGGGGATTCAGACCCGCAACAGCGACTTTGGGAGACTGGATTCCCAAGGATCTGCACCCATCGTTGGCGATGCGGATGCAATCCAGCACGCGGTCTTTCTTCACCCTGTCGCAAGCCTCCCGCAACGAGACGTGCGTGGAAACGTGCACCACCCGCAGATTTTCGTGGGCCAGCATCATGGTGTACTTTTCAGTGCCTGTAAAATGGGCGTAAATCTCCGTATGCCCGCTGAAATGATGCCCCGCCATGTTGATAGCCTCTTTGCTCAGCGCATTGGTAACGGTGGCATCCACCTGACCTTCCATGGCCAGCTCAATGACCTTTTTTACATACTGAAAAGCCGCTTCGCCACCCAGTGGGCAGGCGATTCCGAACTTTCTGTCAGAAATGTCGGTCACAATGCCTAAGTCATATACATCGATGCTGCCGAAAGTAAAGAGTGCTTCGTCTACTGAATGAACAAGGTGCACCGCGAGCGTCCCCTTTTTCACAACACCAATCCGTTCTGCCGTTTCCAGCGCGTACTGCATGCAGGCGGCATCACCGATGACGATGGGGCGGCACTTCCGATATAGCTCTGGATCGGATAGGGCCTTTATCGTGATTTCAGGGCCATTTCCGCAGGGATCGCCCATGGTAACTCCAATAATGGGTCGTTTTGTCATTTTTCATCCTCCGGCAGAACAGAGAGGTATATGTTCCGGATCTCCTCTATCGTCAATTCTTTTCTGTTATTATCCAGGAGACGCCGCTGCTGGCCACCGGCCTCCACTAAAAAGTCCAGGTCACTGCCTTTGACGCCGTACTGTTTCAAATTTGTCGGGATGTCCGTGTCGCGGATGACCTGCTCAATAGCATGGAGCAGATACAGTGATCGCTGTTCTATGGTTCCCGTGCGCTGTTCAGGAAATACAGTGTCACAGAGCTGTGCCATTTCCTGTGCACAGGCACTGCGGTTCACCTTCATGACAGGGCTAAACAGAATGGCATTGGAAATGCCGTGGGCAATATGAAACTTTCCGCCCAGCGGATAGGACAACGCGTGAACGGCCGTTGTCCCGCTGGCGGTAATGGCGATCCCGCCATAATAGGCTGCCAGCAGCATGGCTTTCTTGGCATCCATGTCCTCCGGATCGCGGTAAGCTTTCACGATGTTGTGGAAAATCAGGCGCGCGCCTTCCCTTGCATAGAGGTCACTGAGAGGAGTGGCCTTCAAAGATGTGTAGCACTCCACAGCATGGGCCAGCGCATCCACTCCTGTAGCAGCTACGATAGCAGGCGGCAGATGGCGGATCATTTCAGGGTCCAGAATAGCATAATCAGGGATCATTTCGTCATTGACGATTCCTTTTTTTACGCTTTCCTCTGGAATGGCAACGATCGCGTTGCAGGTGGCCTCCGAGCCGGTCCCGCAGGTGGTCGGCAGAAACACTGTTTTGATCTGCTTATGGGCCAACGCGGGATCACGCAGAAGGTCCTTTATGGAATACGGAGCATTTTTCAATACGGAGCAGAGCTTTGCTGTGTCCATTACGCTGCCACCGCCGACGGCGACGATCATGTCACATTGCAGGTCTTCAATGGTCTGGACTACGTCCTCAACATCCAGATAGCTGGGCTCCCGCTTAATATCCGTGTACAGGTGATACGCAGCACCGTTCAACTGCTCCAGTACGCAGGTGCATAAGCCTGTATCATAAACGCCGCGGTCTGTCAAAACAATGACTTTTTTGGCATTTTCTTTTTCTAAAATACCACTGATTTTTTCTGTGGCATTTATGCCCAGATATGTGCATCCAGGGGTCTTTACGCTGCATATTGCTTTTGACATAACGATGCTCCTACTTTTAATTTGACATTCGTTGTTCCGAAGTTATAATTATGATTGCATGTATTGTTGCGTTTTACAAGGCGATTTCCCCTACCGCGCGTTTATATGTGAAACGAAATGTAAATAATCTGCAAAGCCAAACTTTTGATGTTTCAAAACAGAACAATTGGAGGCGCCTATGTGTCGAATACTTGCCATCGCTCCCTATGAAAGTATGCGGAATCTGATTGTCAATCTGTGTGCAGACCGCCCCGAGATTCAGCTGACAGCTTTGGTCGGTGACTTGGAGGAGGGCGCCAAGCTGGTGCAGACGATCCCTTCGGAGGATTACGATATTATCATCTCACGAGGTGGCACAGCCGAGATCATCCGCACTGTGACAAGTATTCCGGTCATTGATATTTCTCTGTCCAGCTATGATGTGCTCAGTACGATCCGCCTGGTGGAAAATTATCCGGGCAAGTCTGCCATTGTTGCGTATCCCAGCATCAGCAAGATAGCGCGGCTGATTTGCGGCGTGTTGCAATCTGACATTCCGGTGTATACGTTAGACTCCGCACAGCACCTGCACGGTTTGATACAGTCCTTGAATGCGCAGGGCTTTTCATTGATCATCGGCGATGCAGTTACCACCGCATACGCCCAGCGCTGCTCGCTGGATGCTGTGCTGATCACCTCGGGCATCGAAAGCCTGGAGTCTACGCTGAATGAGGCACTTTACATCTATGAGCTGTTGTCTGTGCAGGGTGCCAAAGAGGGACTGCTCCGAAAAATCACGCAGGGCGGAAATACATACTATGCGATTCTCGACAGCAAAGGCAATTTTTGCTGGGAAAACGCTGCTTTAAAAGAAAAGCATAAGCTGCGGCAGTTTTTCAAAAACTTCATCACAACGGTATCTGCCTTGGAAAATCGAGACTTCTCCCGAAAAATAGGAGGCGAACAGTATGCGATCTCCTACGAATACAGCTATATCCACAATGAAAAATACTATCTGTTTACGGCGCAGCCGCTGCAAACAGATGGCGGCGAATCGCAGATCCTTACCGTCTATACCGCGAATGATATTTCCCCACACTACTTTACCAACTATGCAAACTCCTTTCTGCGCAGCGAAATTGAGCAATACGCTCTTGTCAACATCCCCATCCTCATTATCGGAGAGAGTGGTACGTCGAAAAACAAAGTCGCCAACGCTCTATACAGCAACAGTCCCTATAAGGAATGGCCGCTTTATGTGGTAAACTGCGCCAGGGCCACACCAAAATTCTGGCAGTCCTTCACCAACCAGCCAAATTCTGTCCTGTTTTCCCAGCGGATGACCATCTTCTTCCAGAACGCCGAGTGTTTGAGCGAAAGCCAATGCAGCGCACTCCTGCGGCATATACGCACGAATTCCGGAAATAAATATCTTTTTTCTGTCGTAACGGACGGAAAAACAGCGGATGATATTCCTATCTGCCGATATGCCACCCAAGAGGAGTTCGTCTATCTGCGCCTTCCTCCGCTGCGGGACCGCATTCACGAGATCCCGGCATTAGCGACCCTGTATACCAGCGAATTCAATACGCAGCTGTCTAAGCAGGTTATCGGTTTTTTGCCGGAAGCGTTGGATGTACTGATGGGTTACTCCTGGCCAGGGAATCTGAATCAGTTCAGGCGCATCGTAAAAGAACTTATCCTGCAGACTGCAGGACCGTATATAACGGCGGATATGGTGCGGAATCTGCTGCGGCAGGAGGGCGCAGGAACATTTTCTGCATCTCCAGCAGAGAGCATCAATATCGACCAGCCGCTGGATGATATTATTTACGACGTGGTCTGCCGACAGCTTGCGCAGAGCAAGCAGAATCAAACAAAAGTCGCTGAAAAACTGGGAATCAGCCGGACTACACTCTGGCGGATCTTGCAGAGGAAGCGGAAGGACTCATAGGTGACCTGAAGGACACACGAAGACTGGAATGACATGCGAAAGCCAACGCCTTGTCTTTTATCACATTAGCCTTGGAGCATAACTGGAACTGTGTGCAATACACCAAAGGCCACCCTGTGCTGAAGATCGGCAGCCGCACCGTGATACCGAGGGACAAGCTGTGCAAGTAGATCGATGCAACACGGTCCACTTTGTTGCCAACCCGCTTTTTCTCATTGAAACGATCATACCGTCAATGTCGGTTTGCGTCAGGTCGGAAAACGACTTCTCTATATCAATGTGCCTGTTGATGGAGTGGAAATGTGCATGGTAGTTTTTGATGGTCGGTTCGGTAAGACCTTTTGCGGTCTGAGCGACCACAAATTCGTCAAATGCCCTTTTCATGGACAGCGTTGTTTGCGGTATGCGTTTTATTTTGCGGTTCATCGTTAGACCTCCTGCGTCCCTGAGTTTAGGTAGGGAACGCAGGAGGTCTAAAATTTTGATGAAAACAAGAAAAAACCCTTGAAATCATTGCGATTCCAAGGGTTTTGGTACGCCCGACTGGATTCGAACCAGCGGCCTACAGAGTCGGAGTTATCAGGCCGTCAAGCCGGAAAGCCCTGCGGCGCAAGGGCTTGGTTGAGATTGCACAAATTTCCGCCATTTTGGAGAAAAAACCTCGGAAGCCTTGCCTTGCAAGGCTTCCGAGGTTTTTTGCGATAGTAGTCAAATAGTAGTCTGAGCAGGTCACACGTCACGCAGCTCGATTCAACTGAGCGACCCTACTGGTGGCTCCAGAGGTAAAGTAATAAATTTTATGACAGTTTCATTCATACTTCTCAATATCTTAGATTATTAAATATAGTTGACTATGCATTGGAGCGGATAAAGCAGGGTATTGCTTTTTTCCGCCTCTGCAATAATTTTCTCATCAAATCCACTTTCTGAAAACAGTGCATAATGAAATTTGGCATGCTCTTTTTGCGGTGTAAGTTTTGCTAACGTATCAAGGTATTCCGAATAAGAAAACGGTGCTTTTTTGAACTTACACTCGCCAACCAAATATTTCTTTGCATCTCTGTCGACGCATAGAAGATCGATTTCCGTCTCCGCTATTCGTAAACCACTCGCCGCAGAATCATCGCGTACCGTGGTCTTCCCCGTCCAGCGGCCCATCTTAGCATAGCGAAAAGGCAGCTCATTCTTTTTCTGCATCTCCCGAACAAACTCACGGCATACATCTTCAAACGCAAAAGACGCAAACTTATGCAATTCCGGTTCAACGACAAATTCATACACACCATTTACATCACCATCTTCGAGCTGAGAGAAGTTTGCAAAACCAAAGGCATACCAGAAACGGAAGAAATTATCTGTCAAGCGATAGGTTCCGCGATTAGAGTTTGCCTGCTCCTTTAGCTTTGCATCAACAGAAAATTCCCGCTCTACAATGCCGAGTTCCATCAGATTTTTCAAGTATACGCTGGTTTTTGAAGTATCCTCCACTAACGATTTCTGGCTAATATCATTTAACTTCGTATTACCAAGCGCCACCGCTTCAATGATTGAATTATAAATTGGTGTCTCCCGAAGCTCCTGATGAAGCAGAAAATCCACCTCGCTGTAAAGAATACAGCCCTTTGTCAAAATATTCCGTTTAATATTTTCACCAACCGAAAGCCCCGGATTCCATTGACGCAAATAGTGGGGGATTCCGCCGAGTACAGCATACGCAAGCACCTTGTCACGATCCGCGTAATCAGGGAAAAATTTAACAGCATCGTAAAAGCCCATTTCTCTCATCTTGTAGATTCCAGTTGCTCTTCCATAAAGAGGATTTTTCTCAGACAGCAGTTCCTTTTCAATAAAACTCATTGCACTGCCGCAGAGAATAATCATCACATTGCTGTCCCGAAATTCAGCGTCCCATAGATTTTGCAAAATGGAAGGTATGCTTGGATTTCCTTTGCACATATACGGGAACTCATCGATTACAAGCAGCTTTTTACTGTTGCCATAAGGAAGATCAAGTACGGCCCGAAACGCTCTCGCCCAATCTGTAAACGCAGAGATATAGTCTTTTGCCGGAATATCTTCCTTCATCATTCGAGTCGAAAAGTTACGAAGCTGTACCGGGTCTGTTGTCTGCGTACAGGAAAAGAATACATGCGGTTTTCTCTTGCAAAACTCCCGCAGGGTTTCGGTTTTTCCTACACGCCGCCTGCCATATAGTACGATCAGCTGACCGCCATTCTCTTCATACTTATCATTTAAGAATTTCAGTTCAGCCTCTCTACCGATGAACATTGAGACACCTCCGTTCATTACCTAATCTTGATTTACTAAATCGTGATTTGATAATAGTATAACCGGCTTACGCAGAAAATACAAGTGTTTTTTATGCGGTTCGCTTCTGTGTCCAATTTTCCTACACATATCGGGCCGTAGCAAATAAGAACTCATTCATGCCATGAACGGTACTGTCATCGTTCAGAATTTTAGCAGAAAATTTTGCTTTTCCAAAGTCCATGATATGCCTCAAATTAATGCTCATGTGCCATAAAGAAACACGCAAGAATTTGATTGACAGCATCCACTATTCCATAGCAACAGCGAGTTGCTTGTTAAAATAAGGTTTGCAGTTTTATAATAAATAATAACATATCCTTAGGAGGGACAGACATGGAAACACGAGATATTCTCAAGAATTTGCGTGAAAAAAATAAACTTACAAAAAGTCATTTGAACGGTACTACAAAATGAGAAAACGCGCTTGACTCTACATCTGTTGTAGATATTATAACATTGGTAGTTTAACAAAAAAGAAGGATTAGGCAATATGGAAAAGAACCTTACTACCGGCGGTGTGTTCAAAAATGTTGTATTATTCTCATTGCCGTATCTGCTCTCGTATTTTCTTCAAACGCTCTATGGCATGGCTGACCTATTTATCATCGGACAGTTCGAGGGTGTAGCCAGTACTACCGCTGTTTCTATCGGCTCACAAGTGATGCACATGCTTACGGTTATGATTGTAGGGTTATCGATGGGAACAACCGTCAGCGTCGGCCAGGCAGTGGGGGCAGGAGATCGAAAACAGGCAGCGCATAACATCGGGAATACGGTAATATTGTTTCTGGTGGTTTCCATTGCACTTACGGCCATCCTGTTATCCCTTGTTCATCCCATTGTCGTTGCCATGTCTACGCCAGCGGATGCGGTGAGCGGTACGGTCACCTATTTGACCATCTGCTTTATCGGGATTCCGTTTATTACATCCTACAACATCATCAGTTCTATTTTTCGAGGGTTGGGCGACAGCAAAAGCCCGATGTGCTTTATTGCCACAGCCTGTGCTGCCAACATCGCTTTAGACTATCTTTTTATGGGTGTGCTGCACCTTGGGCCTGCGGGCGCAGCCCTTGGTACAACTCTCTCTCAGGCAATCAGTGTAGTTGTTTCCCTTACCGTTATTTTGAAACGCAGGAGCATTGTTCTGAAAAAAAGCGACTTCAAGCCTTGCCGTGCGGTCATGGTGAAAATTTTGGGGATCGGCATCCCGATTGCGTTTCAGGACGGCCTGATTCAAGTTGCTTTTATCATTATCACGATTATTGCCAATCAGCGTGGACTGAATGACGCAGCGGCAGTCGGGATTGTGGAGAAAGTGATCAGTTTTCTCTTTTTGGTCCCCTCCTCTATGCTGTCTACCGTTTCTGCCTTGGGAGCGCAAAATATCGGTGCGGGCAAACCGGAGCGGGTCATTCAAACGCTGCGCTATGCGGTGATGCTCGCCGCAGGCTTTGGCGTGCTTGCTTCTATCGCGATCCAGTTTACAGCGGAAGGCATCGTTTCGCTGTTCACCGATCCCAGCACTGCGGACGGAGCGGCGGTGGTCCGTTTCGGCGGCCAGTATCTGCGCGGTTACATTTTTGACTGTATTTTTGCTGGCATTCATTTTAGTTTTAGCGGATTTTTTTGCGCATGCAGGAAATCCGGCCTGTCGTTTTTACACAATATTCTCGCCATTGTATTGATGCGTGTGCCTGGCGTTTATGTGACCTCAAAATTATTCCCGGCAACGCTTCTCCCGATGGGACTGGCTACCGCGGCAGGCTCACTGCTATCGGTCGTGATCTGCCTAATCGCCTTTGGAGTCATACGGCGCAAATCAACGCTTGTTCTGGTGGAGGAGTAAGATATGGATCGGAAAAATCTCTTCCCAATAGGTGAAGTGTCAAAATTGTTTCATATCAGTGTTAGTAGTTTGCGGCACTATGAACATATCGGTTTGCTTACACCAGAATACATTTCCTCAGATTCTGGCTATCGTTACTATGGCGCCGAACAATTTGAAGTACTCAACACAATCAGGTATTTGCGGGCATTGGATATGCCTTTGGCCGAGATTGAGGACTTTCTCAAAAATAAGGATATCAGCCGTATTGAGGAAAAGTTGTTACAGCAAAAGCATGCAGTCCTGAAAAAGCAACAAGAATTACAACGTATAGAACAAAAGATTAACCACCGCTTAAATTGGCTGCGAGACGCACAAAGTGTGCCTTTGGATACCGTTTCCTTAATAGAGCTTCCGTCCTGTCGCATTGTTTGGGTAGACGCTCCACTGAAAGTAGATGGCTCTCTTGATATGGAAGTGCCGATTAGAAAGCTGGATCAATCTGATGCCGAAGCCGTTGTATTTCTTGGAAAGGTCGGACTTGGCATTTCCGCGGAACATTTGCAGCAATCAAAAGTAAATCGTTATGACAGCATTTTTCTAATACTGGATCAAGAGGACATTTATACAGGTGAAACCATTACTCTTCCCAAAACACTTTGTGTACGGCTGCGTTTTCGAGGCAGTCATATAGAAGCTCCAGCGCACTATGAAAAGCTCCTTGACTACATCACAAAAGAACAGATACAGATTGCTGGTTTTTCGCGAGAAATCACACTCATAGACTATGGCATTACTAATGACAGTGAAAAATTTGTGACTGAAATATGTATTCCGGTCAAGTGCAGATAAGAAGGGCATAAAATGAGATAAAGTAACACAAAAAACAACAGACAGCCGCCACAATTCCGTAATGATTGATGCTTGACAGTCTCCTGAAAGAACGCTATAATAATGCGCGTAAAATTTGAGTGGACTTTTCCGGATTCGGTCATCTTTTTGCCACACAGCTATCTTGTGATAGCTGTGTGGCTTTTTTGCTGTCTGCATCCTAGAAAATCTGGCAGAACGGAGGATGGTACTTGTATGGAAAATGATTTTTGTCTCTTATCAAAACACGCCGCAGCGTAAGGGCCTATCAAGCAGAACCTGTATCCGCTGAGGCTTTGGACGCTGTACTGGAAGCAGGGACTTACGCGCCTACCGGCGGCGGACGTCAATCCCCTACCATTATTGCAATTACAGACCCAAATATAGGCGGGAGATCGCAAAGTTAAATGCAGAAGTGATGGGGAGCAACACAGACCCTTATTATGGCGCACCTGTCGTGATCCTAGTTTTGGCAGATGGCGGTGCAAGCACCTTTATGGAGGATGGAAGCTGCGTCCTCGAAAACATGATGCTCGCCGCCCATGCCCTTGGGCTGGGAACTGTATGGGTACATCGGGAACGTGAGATTTTTGACAGTGAAAGTGGCAAGGCTCTCCTGCGGGAGTGGAAGCTGCCGGAAACCTTGCGTGGCGTCGGGGCGATTGCATTGGGCTATCCGGCCCGGGAAGCCAGTCAACCCGCAGCGCGCAAACAAAACTATATCGTTCGGATTTAATGATCCTGCTGTCCGGCGCAATTTTTTGCGCCGGACACTTTGTGGAGAGGAGGGAAAGTATGCAGACCAATAATAAAATGGCGGTCGCTCCTGTTGGAAAGCTCATCTGGCAAATGTCGATACCGCCGCTGATTTCCATGTTTCTGCAATATTCCTATAATCTGATAGACAGCGCGTTTGTAGCGCGGCTGAGTGAAAATGCTTTGACGGCGGTTTCCCTGTCGTTTCCCATTACAACACTGATGAATGCGGTGTCTATCTGGATCGGTGTCGGCGTGAATGTACTGATTGCAGGGTATCTTGGGGAGAAAAAGCAGGATGAGGCAAATACCACCGTCACACATGGATTGTTACTGGCCTTTGGAATTGGTGCTTTGCTCAATCTTCTGTCATTACTGATTATGAAACCCTACTTTGGAGCATTCACCAATAATGAAGAAATTTATCAGTTGAGTATGGCCTATATGAGCGTATGTTCGTTCATGCAAATTCCTAACATGGCGCATATCGCCATCCAGAAGATGATACAGGCCACCGGGAACATGGTCGCTCCCATGTGTTTTCAGATCGCGGGCGTGGTCGTCAACTTCGTGTTCGACCCCATTCTGATTTTTGGGATTGGTATTTTCCCAGCTATGGGCATCCGCGGCGCTGCAGTGGCTACTGTTGCGGGCTATTCATTATCCATGATTTTGGCATTTGCTTTGCTGCTGGGCAAAAAGCAAAAAGTGCGGATAAAGATCAAAGAATTTCATATACAAAAGCGGATGATTGCCCGTATATTCGCCCTTGGCTTACCATCTTTCATTATGAATGCCCTCAGTTCGTTTATGGTGACATTCGTCAATCTGTTTCTGGTGGCGTATTCCGATACGGCGATTGCATTCTTCGGTGCGTATTTTAAGGTGCAGCAGCTGATCGTTATGACAGTAAACGGCTTGATTCAGGGCTGTTTGCCTATTATGCGGTTTAACTACGGTGCGGGAAACAGAGATAGGCTACACTCCGCTTTCCGATACGGAACCGCGTTGGTCTCCGGTATGATGATACTGGGAACATTGGCCGTCATCCTCTTTCCGGCGCAGCTTTTGGGATTGTTTACGGCGTCGGAAACCATGCGCTCCTTTGGGATATCCGCTATGCGGATTATGGCGGCAAGCTATCTGTTTTGCGGCCTTTCCACCATGATTTCCACCTATTTTCAGGCCACAGAAAAAGTAGGCTTCAGCATGGCAATCCAATTATGCAGGCAGATGCTTTTCCTTGTTCCCGCCTTATGGTGTCTGGACAAATTGTTCCATCTGAACGGAATCTGGCTTGCATTTCCGGTTGCCGAAACTGCCACTTTGCTCGTTGCTCTTGTGATGATGGCATGGCATCGCCGCAAAAATATCTCATAACGTGTTCCAGGGAGGAAAAATGATGAACGACACTTTCATGAAAGAAAAACCGGTACTACCGCTGATTTTATCCATGACCCTGCCTATGGTGTTATCCATGCTGGTCAATTCCCTCTACAACATTGTGGACAGTTTTTTCGTCGCGCAGATCAGCGAGGAGGCTATGACGGCATTATCGTTGGTTTACCCGGTTCAAAATTTTATCAATGCTGCCGGAATTGGATTTGGCGTTGGGATCAATGCAGTGATCGCCTTCTATCTGGGCGTGGGGGATCACAGAAAAGCGGATCAGGCAGCCACGCAGGGACTTGTGCTTGCCGTGATTCATGGCATTGTTATGACAGTCTGCTGTATTACGATCATGCCGGTTTTCCTGCGGATGTTCACTTCATCCGAAGCGGTCATTGAACTTGGCGTCCGCTATTCTGTCGTTGCGTTCGCCTTTACACTCATTGTTACCGTCAGCATGGCGTTTGAGAAATTGTTCCAGGCAGTAGGAAACATGAAAACAACCATGATCAGCTTGATGTGTGGGTGCATCACAAACATTGTCTTAGACCCCGTTCTGATTTTTGGCTATGGTCCATTCCCTGAAATGGGAATCGAAGGCGCCGCGCTGGCAACCGGCATCGGGCAGGCTCTGACGCTGACGATTTACCTTGTAGTCTATCTTGCGCGGCCAATTCGCGTGCATATCCGCAGGCAGTACATTCTCCCCAGCAAAAAGATGGTAATAAAGCTGTACTCCATCGGCATTCCCGCAACCCTGAATCTCGCGCTTCCGTCTCTTTTGATTTCGGCGCTCAATGCGATTTTGGCGGCATATTCCGAAGTGTATATTCTGGTTTTGGGAATCTATTACAAATTGCAGACATTTGTCTATCTTCCGGCGAATGGCATTGTGCAGGGGATGCGCCCCCTGATCGGCTATAACTACGGCGCGGGGGAACACCAACGGGTCAGCCAGATCTTTAAGATCGTTTTGTGCATGAGTGGTATCATTATGGTGTTTGGGACAGTAATATGTCTGCTGATCCCCGGACAGTTGATGGGGCTGTTTACCCACACAGAAGCGACAATCCAGACCGGGGAAACAGCCCTGCGTATCATCGGCGCCGGTTTTATCGTCTCGGCGGTTTCCGTTACATCTTCCGGCGCACTGGAGGGACTTGGAAAAGGCGCTCCTTCATTACTGATTTCACTTTGCCGGTATGTTGTGGTTATCATCCCAACTGCGTTTTTACTCAGCAGGTTTTTCGGAGCGGTTGGCGTCTGGAATGCGTTTTGGATCACGGAAGCGATTACAGCAATCATTTCTATTTGTGTTTACTACAAGGCAATAGCACAAAGCCAGCTGAGCCAGTCAACAGTAAAATGAACGTTGCTTTGCGCCGCCGTTGACAGCCCCGTCTGCCTTTGCAGATAGGCAATCAAGGGGCGACAGCACGGAGTGCTGCCGCCCCGCACTATTATTCAGAGAGGGGGAATTTCCATGACCGAGATTGACGCCTATCAAGAGTATATCCGGTGCAAGCACAACGCCTTTTGTAAAGCTGTCATTCGCTATGCCGCCATCGGGAAAATCATACGGCTGCGGCAGAAACGGGAACGGGAAATTTCCCTTGATTATCTAACAAATGAGAAGTTTATCCAATTTGCCGAACCAGAGCCGGACGAAGAACACCCCCTTACCGTCTGCGGTCAGACCGTCCTATTGAGCAACGCCTCCCTTGCCAACGCGATCCCTGTTTTGCCGGAGCAGGCACGGGAAGAAATCCTGCGCTATTATTTTCTGCATCAGTCGCAGCGCGTGATCGGCGCGTGTATTGGCCGGTCACGCAGCACAGCAGGGCGGCATATCCAGATTGCCTTGTGGAAACTGCGGGAGGAAATGGAGAGATACCGCCATGAGTAAACTTCTCCCTTACGAAACTATTATCAAAGTGTGTGAGGGCGACCCGGAAGCCGTGAACGCTGTCCTGCTCCACTACGCCGGATATATCCGCTCTTTCTCCAAGGTGAACGGACAGGTCAATGCCGAGGTGGAGGACTATGTGAAGCAGCAGCTAATCGCTGCACTGTTCAAGTTTCGCTATGACCGTTGAGCATAGACTTCACATTCTAAATGTGGTAAATTGGTTTTGATAAATTTCTGAACACATTGAGGCGGATATGAAGATATTAGAAGTGGCGGACAGGACGCCGGATTTAATAAATCAACTGTTGGAAGTATGGGAAAAGTCTGTAAGGGCTACCCACCTGTTTCTGTCAGATATGACGCCCACCACCTTTACCTACCGCTTCAAGCTGATCCTCAAGAAGAACGGCCTGCCGCAGGAGCTGAATGTCCACTCCCTCCGGCACACCGCGCCAGTCTGATGATCGCGGGCGGCACGGATGTGGCCACGGTGGTGGGCATCCTCGGCCACAGTCAGCCCTCCACCACGCTGGACATCTACACCCACGCTTTCCACAAGAACAAAAAGGCCGCCAGCGCAGGATTGCAGGGAATGCTGGAGATATGACATAGGATAGCTCAGTTGGATCGCAAAACGCGCAGTAGTGGTCAAATCAGGTTTCGATTCTCCTTACTTTTCGCATACAAAACCGTCTCAAACGTATCGTTTGAGACGGTTTTTGTAATTGCTCCCAGATTTTGTTGTCACCGCTGCGCATTGGGCAGTTCGTTCTTCACATACTTCTCCCATACATGCAGGCGGTCGCGCTCGTCGATCTGCCGCAGCACTCTGGCGGGCACACCGGCAGCGATACTGTTGGGTGGGATGTCCCGGGTCACCACCGCGCCGGCGGCGATGATGCTGCCCGCTCCGATGGTCACGCCACCGCACACCGTCGCACCGGCGCACAGCCAGCAGTGATCCTCAATGGTGATGGGTTCGGCATACTCCAACGCATGGCAGCCGTTGGGGTAATCTGTATAGGCTCGTTCTTCGGCGATAAACGGATGGTTGGGCGTGGCCAGCGTCACATTGGGTCCAATGAGCACATTGTCCCCCAGCGTAATGGGCGCTACATCCAAAAATACGCTGTTGTAGTTGACAAAGCAGTTCCGCCCCACATAGATATTCACGCCGTACTCGCAGTAAAAGGGTGCAAACGCCTCGAAATTCTTCCCTTTTGCGGAGGGGATCAGGCGCTCCAGCGCACGCTGTTTGGTCTTTGCGCACCACAGCGGGAGGCGGTTGAACCGGTCACAGCGGCGCATACCAACCCGGTGCCGCTTGGCAATCTCCGGATCGACAGGCATATAGAGACGCCCCGACACCATCCGCTCCCATTCACCGCTCGTCCTGCTCTTATCCATGATCAGTCACTCCTTTATGTGCGCCTGTACCGGTACAGATACAGGGCCGTTTCCAATGCCAATCGCTT
>OJPW01000758.1_pt1 | contig 23912 bp, 25 predicted proteins | sample 1598571 | NCBI WGS metagenome assembly OJPW01 (sample SAMN03922493, study PRJEB24848) | human gut metagenome | isolation source: stool sample | host: Homo sapiens | place: Germany | collected 2011-05
ATTGCCTCTTGTCTCGTGGGCTCGGAGATGTGTATAAGAGACAGAGGCCGATGAAGCCGTATCTGATCAATGCGGTTCTCGACTACTGCCGCGATACGGGTACGACGCCCTACGTCATGGTGGCGGTGGATCATGCCTGCCGCGTACCGCAGGAATACGTGCGCGACGGCCGCATCATCTTCGACCTCACGGACGAGGCCGTGAACAGGCTTGCCATTTCGGACACCGAGCTCACCTTTCAGGCCCGCTTCGGTGAGAACAACGAGATCTTCGACGTGCTTGTGCCGCTCAACCGCATCATCGCCGTGACGCCTCTCGAGTGCCAGCAGTTCGCCCTTCATTTCGAAGTGACGGAGACGCCCGTCGAGGAGCCCGAGGAGGCGCCTGCACAGCCCGCCCCCGGCGTTCGCCGCCCGATGCGCGTAAAGTGATGCTCGGAAAGCAGGAAATGCTATAATCAAATGCTTTTCAAGCCTCTTTAGCTCAGTTGGTAGAGCAACCGCCTTGTAAGCGGTAGGTCATCTGTTCGAGTCAGATAAGGGGCACCAAACACTAGACCCGTACCGTTCGCCACGGTGCGGGTTTTTCTTTTGCCACAGGGACTTTCGAGCTTGTCTCTCTGTTTACTCGTTCGCCCGCGTTCGCGCTTGACCTGTAAAGACCGATGCTTTACCGTACCAAACATCGTACCAAACACGTTTGCTGGACAAAGCACCGTACCAAACGCGACTACTCCCGAAACTTGGTACGGATTCTTCAAGAGGTTGAGCAATGGCACGAGTGGTAAAGGCGCTGGGCGTCAAAGAGGTTGAGAAGATTTCCAAGATGCCCGGCGTGCATGCTGTCGGCGGCGTCCCGGGCCTCGCTCTGAGAGTGTGGGCGAGTGCTGCGGGCTCCGGGTGCGCGTGGATTCTTCGCACTGAGTGCAAAGGCAAGGAAACAAAGGTGACTGTTGGCACCTATCCGGAGATGGGGTTGCACGCGGCGCGGGCGAAGGCGGCGGAGTTTAAAGCTAGTTTGCTCGCCGGGGTCAATCCTGTGAAGGAAGCGAGGGCGAAGGTAAAGGCTGAGAAGAAAGCGGAGGAGGTTGCGCGCCTTCAGGCGTTAACAGTCGGGGACGTGCTAGATGAATGGCTTGCCTACAAAGTAGAACACGGCACATGGGGCAAGGGTATCCATGAGAAAGCCGAGGCCGTTGCTCATAAGGAAGGAAGGCGCATCAGGCAAGGTGCCGCCTTACTGCTGGGCGTGCCGGTGGCCTCGTGTGAACCTGAGGATGTAGTGAAGGCAATTGAGCCGATATGGTGCTCCAAACGTGCTACGTGTGAAACAGTCTGTTCGCACCTTCGCGGCCTTTTTCATTGGGCAATGACCGTGAAGAAATGCCGCCCGCGCGGGATCAATCCGGCGGATAGCCAATGGCTTACACCGCTGCTCCCTGCTGAGAACAAACGAAAACAGGAGGAGCATTTTCCGGCGCTTGATCCCGACCAACTCCCGCAGCTAATCAAGGCGCTCATGGCGCTGGGGAGTACGTCGGCTTTGTGTACCGCGTTTGCTATCTTGACCTGCACGCGCTCCAATAATGTCCGTTCTATGCGCTGGGATCAAATCTCGGAGGACGGGCAGTTGTGGAGCATTGACGCAATCGACATGAAGGTGACGGCGAACGGTCAACACCTAATCCCGCTCAGTGCCGAGGCGCAAAGGATCATCCAGCACCAAAGGGAATTTTCTCTTTGTTTGGATTCTCCCTATGTGTTCGGCTCCTATCGCAACAATGGGGCACCATTGAGCAACATGACGATGAACGTTTTGATCCAACGGCTTCACTCCAAAGAGGTAGCGGAAGGCCGAGAGGGGTGGATTGATCGCAAGCAAACAAAGGACAAAGGGAAGCCCGTCATTGCTGTGCAGCACGGGCCACATTCGAGACGTGGGCGCATGGTACGCGACAGGATGAGCGCGCCGTGGCGTTGATCTTGCATCATGACGTTGATCCCCGGCTGAAAAGCGCCTACGACAGGTCAGAGGATTTGCCTCACAAAAGGAAGGTGCTAGATGCGTGGGGGAAGTTTTGTTTCTCCGAATGTGAGAACGGTTGAGGATTGAGCGGGGACGCGCTCCCGGCTAGCTCCTACGGTATGGCCCTGCGCTTCGGCGTGGGGCTTTTTGTTGCCGGTGGTTTGAGCCGAGGCCGGAAGTGCGCGAAAAGACGGTTTATTTTGGCCTTTTCGGTTGGTGACACTGTGGGACAGGGAAAGACGGGGAGCGGGTTCGGTTTAGGTGCGGTTTAGGAGTGGTTTAGGATGGTTGGAGAAGTAATAAATAATAAGAGAGAGAATAACCAATACATATCTATATCTATACCTAGGAAGTCTTAACCTATTGCCCATGAGCACGCTTCCCGGCTAGTCTTTCTCGCTCATGCGGCAGGATTTGCGGTAAGGGGGATGAGTATGGAAAAGCGAGAGAGAGGCACCGGGAGCCGAAGGCAGAAGGGACGACGCCGGGAGCCTGAGAAAGGGCCCTCCCTGTCGGCGTGGTTGCGTTGCTATGCGCAGGATGAGCAAACGGCCGAGGAGGCAGTGAGACGCGCTCAGAACGCACGGGAGGGCACACAGAAGGCCAATCCATTGGCGAGAAACATTCGGAGAACGTGAGCGATTGGAGCGGGCGCAAGAATGGCGTCGGCTGGTCGGAGGCTTGTTGAAAAAAGTTGAGCCCGTTTGACTCGTTCCCGTGGTCGGGTTATTGAAAAATATTAAGCATGAACCCCGACGGTTATTAGGGTGGCGTCTAACAGGGCTTCAAATCAATCGGACGCCTACAGCCGCAACGGTTTGAGGATGGCACCCATATGGCGTTGAACCTGTGGTCGGTGTCGGCTATTCGTTGGCGTCATCTCCTACGTTTCGAGACCGTGCTCAGGTCGGCGGGAAAGCGGCGTAGACGATAGAGTTTTGCACTCAGTCCGCGCGCGCACGCGCGCGCGTGCCTCTTTTTATCGCTTCCGCAAAATCCGCATAACTCAGTCCGCGCGCGCACGCGCGCGCGAGGGAGGGGCGGGTCAAGAGTGAAGCTGGTTTTGCTCTAGACCGCGCCCCTAGCTCATTTTTTGCGCGTGCAATTCGTGGAGGTTTTGGCGATTGCTCCGAAGGGCGCGGGCGTTGTGGCGCAATGGGTTTGCACGTCGTGAAGGTGGTGCCGTTGTTGAGGAAAGGGCTCATCGCTTCGCGCGCGCACGCGCACGCGCGAGACGTACGGAAAACCCCACTTCCTGACTTTTGCGCAAATTTGAGCGAAAGCGTTTAGGGTGAATGATGCGGGGAGCCTGAGGGGCCGAGGTACTGGGAAGGGGCTTCCGATACTGCGGGTGCTTGCGAGTCCCGAAGGTCGTCTAGTTATTGGTTTTGAAAATGTGGTCTGACCACTAAAAAGGGGCTTATCGCTCGGCTTTTGTTTGTGTTTACTGGAGGAGCGTATGTCGCTGAAAACAGCGGGAATTCGAGAGTTTGCGAGGATGATTGGTCGCTCGCATTCTTGGGTGGTCTCGCAGTGCCAGCGCAACATCATCCCCAAAACCACTGACGGAAAGATGCCGGTCGATGAAGCCTTGAAAGCGGTCGCTCGACTTTTTGCGGCAGTCCGCGCGCGCACGCGCACGCGAGGAAATCCGCAAATTATCGTTTTCCCTAGAAAAAGCCTGTCGTGTTCACATGGCGTTCGCATGGAGTTCAAGTCAAAAAAAGACTAGGCGCGTTTTTCTGAGTTTGTCGTTATAGTCCTTAGTAGAACGTAAATCGTGTTCCCTATAAGCGATAAACACCGAGCAATGACGATAGATTTACAAAACCTGTTTGCAGGTTGCGCGGGCATGGAAGCCGGCACGGAAGACTTGTCCAAATACGCAGAAGCGGCAGCAAAGCGAGACGCGCTGGAGGAAAAGTTAAAGGCCCTTCAGGCTGAATATGAAGCCGCAAAAAAGGACGTGGAAAACATCGAACAAGAAAGGGCGGCAGCGCTCCGCAAGCGTGAGCGGGCAGAAGCTGACGGCGTTATCGAAACTGTTGAGGAAAGGTACGCCCGGCTGTTGTGGTACTTAGAGCCTGCATACGCGGTAGCGGATTTTGCATGGCTTTTCTTGGGAGTCGTACCGTCTGCCGCAAGCTGTGTAGCGAGCGCATTTAGGCAGGCGTGGCGCAAACTGGTTGCGAAACTTTCTGAAATCATCCGTGGTGCAACCGATATTGTGGGCGGGAAAGTTGAGACGCGCCCCGTGGACAATACAAGCCTTTATCCGATTGAGGCTTATCGCGTTGCGTGTAGAAGGCTGAAAAAGAATCTTGACGCCCCCATTTTCACTTTCCGGCATGAATGCACCAAAGAAGATGTTGAGCGGGAGTACCGCGCGCTTCCGTCTGTCGCGCTTTATCAGAATCTCTACAACAAATCTTTTGCCGGACATACCAAGCGCATGAAGCGAGGCCGAAAGCGCCTCGAAGATGACGATGAAAAGATGGCGGTCGTGCAACGGGTAGCGGACAAGGCAGGCAGGAGCTTTTGGACGATTGGAGAGTTTCAATCTCTAGTCGCAGATGAAATCGGTACAGACGGTGCTTCAACGGCGAAAGATTGGGTTGCCGCTTGGATGAAAACGCACCCGGGAGAAGTCACGTTAAGGAATGAAAAAAGAAGGCATTCCCAAAGACGGGATTTAAAACCCGTCCTTTCCGTTGGAGTTTAAAAAACTCTTGTGTTAACGGTATTTAAAGCGCGGCGCAAGGGTCTCCGCGCTTTTTTATGCTCCTTTACGTACGGTGTCGACTGATGCCGACAAACTACGATTAAGGAGGCGCAATGGCGCATAAATTCAAGCAAACGTCCGGTACGGCGCAGGCTGTTTCCGGGGCCCTTCTCCGCACTGCGAAGGCGTGCGCTCTTTTGGGGATTAGCAAAACCACGCTTTACACGTGGAGCAAGATAGATCCCACGTTTCCGCAGCCTATCCGAATCGGAGCGCGTTGCACGGCATGGAAGGCTGACGAGTTGGCCGCGTGGATCGAATCTCGTTCCCGGGTCGAACTACGGGAGGGCATGGCATGAGTGAGTGCAAATACCCGGTCTCCCTCTCCGATGTGGCGCACGCTCATAAGCTGCCGCCGTCGGTGCTGCGCAAATCCTTCTCTCGCTTCCTTGAGGTCATGCCTGATGCTGAGGATCATGCTGAACTGGTTGAGGAGACTACCCGAGGCGGCTTCGGCGGGCGCTGCCTGACCTATCGCGTGGACTCCGTGGCGCTGGCCGCGTTCATGTATTGGCGTGAGCATCGTGGCCGCCTGCCCCGTTTCTTCGGCGTCGTGAGGCGCGTTGTGGAGGGCGGGCAATGCTGAGGAAAGCAAAAGGTCAGGCCGCTGTGAGTGTCATCGTTCCGAAGGGTGATAGCAGAGGAAACGACGGCGCTCCGGTAGACGGCCTGAACGTGAAGAATAGCCGGGCATCGGCGCCTTGTGCAATGGGCCGCTGGCGTGCTATCCTGTCCGTACTCGTTCGCAAGAATGAGGGCAGGGGTAGGAGCCTGCTAGTTTGTTCTAGGCGCATTGTCGCCACGTCCCGTTTTGCACGTGGCGTTTCTTTTGGCGGCAATCGCATCCATGGCCTTAATGCGCCCGCATTCATCATGGGCGCATTGCATCCGCAGATTTTGACGGGTGGCCGTGGGGATGGCTTTCGAGCCTACCGCTTCCTAGAACACGGTACTTCCTACTCCCCACGGCCTGCCCTCCCCGTAGGAAAGGGAGTGCAGCTCTTACAAGTTGTTCTAGGAGCATCCGCCATGATGCGAACTCTAAGCCGTAATGTATCCACGGCATTCCCCTCCACACCTGAACCTATCTTCCTGCCCGTCCAGTCGTGCCACAAGCGCGTCGAGGAGCGTCCGCAGGTCAACACCTTTGCCGATGTGGCCGACAGCGCCGAGGGCCTTTTCCAGCGCGCTCAGGTCGCCTACCGTGAAGCCGCCTTTCTGCCGTCCGCTGCTGCCCGTGCCGAGCTGCGCGCCCGGGTCTCCGACTATCTGGCCGAACTGATCGCATTCTGCCGTGAGGTTGAAAGCCTTCCTGCCGGTCAAAACCCGATGGAGGCGCGTCATGGCTGAACTCAATCAACATGATGAGATCGCCGGGGGCGTAGACCGTGGCGCATTCTATGCCGTGATGAGCGCAATGGCTTCTCGTGATCCCAAGCGTGTGGCCCTCGCCGAGGGTGATGCGTTTACCGCCCTCCAGTCGATCGGCTCGATGCTCAATGTCGTGGCGGATTATCTCTATCTTCGTGCACAGAATCCGGAAGGCGTTTTGTATGCCACTGAGGCAGAGATTGCCGATGCGGTGTATTCGCTTTCGGATTTGACCGCATGCGTGCATTCGTCACTGAATGAAGCTGAGAACGTCCGGTACATGCTTCGGCACCCGCGCAAGAGCGAAGGCAAAACCCCTGTGAATACATCTAAGGAGGGCTGATATGAGTCCTATCAAAGACCGAAGTGTATCCACTGAAAACGCACGTGGTGCGCTGGTGACTGAGTACCAACGGTATGAGGAAAGTGTCCTACGCGAAAAGTCCTACGCGCTGAACATGGCCGACCGTGAACTCATTCGGCTGGCTGTGTTTGATCCTCATGGCGTAAATGACGCTCGGGAACTCATTGCCACGATCATGGCGGCCATTGATGAGGCGGTCGAGATCAAGACGATCGAACGTTTGAGCCGCTGGGAAGAATCCGAACGCCAAAAGGAGGGGAACCATGATTAATCATTCCGGACAGTTTGAACGGGTAGGCGGGCCGGGATTTTTCTTCCCGTCATTGGCTGAGGCGGCGCAGGCCGTGGAGGTCGACGCATCCCGCCTTCCGAACGCGAGAAGCGGTAGCCATTACATCCCGGCTAGCGTGCTGGGAGGCGGTCGCAATGATGCCGGTCGTGTGAGTTTTCACAGTGACGGGCGCGGCGGTCGGGTGTTCAATTTCAAAACATCCATGATGGCCGTATGGCGTGAAGACGCCGGGCAGCGCCTTTCGGCTGTTGAGCGTCGTCGGCTCCAGTACCAACGAGAGATTGCCGAGGCGGCTGAAGCTGAGGCCGAGAAGGCGCGGGCCATTGAAGGCCATTACACGGCGGAATTGATCCTTAAGGCTTGTGCCCGTGTTGACGATCATCCCTACCTGACGCGAAAGCGTGTGAGGCCCGTCGGGCCCATGTATGAGGCTGATGTAGCTGTAGCTAATGCCGTTCTAGCCGATAGGGGGTATCGCACTGCCTTCGGCTTCCAGCGCATCGGATACCGCTCCCCTGAATGGCACCCGATGACGGGCCACGTGCTGGTGGTGCCTATGTGGAATGAAGGCCAATTAGGCACGCTTGAATTTATAGACGCAGCCGGGCACAAGTCCTTTCTTCCGAAGGCTCCGACGGCCGGGGCGTGGTGGTCTACCCGCCTCATTGGGGAGTCCATGACTATCGGCATTGCTGAGGGCGTGGCCACGGCGTTAAGCATTGACCTTGTGAGGGGCATTCCATGCGTAGCTGCTATGAGCTGCGGGAACATGCCGCGCGTTGCAGGATGGTTTGCCCGGCATTGGCCCGGACGACAATTCGTCGTTTTCTCTGATGTGGGCAATGGTGAGAAGGATGCCCGGAAGGCAGCTGAAGCGTGCGGCGGCAGGCTTGAGCTTCCGACCTTCTCCGGCGAATTGCTTGAGGCATTCAAGGGAAGGACGGAGACGGATAAGGCTCCAAGCGATTGGAATGATTACTACGTAGCTACGGGAGAATTGCCGTGAAGCTGATCGAAAAAAATCAGGCCGACACTCAAACGAATGCGGCCTGCGAAGCGGAAAAATTTCCAAATCCTGTTGATGACATTGTACCCGGCTGGAGCATTGATCCTGTGACGGGGGAGCGTTTTTTTACCTCTCCGAAGGGAACTACGTTTTTCGCCGGCTCCGGCGGCCTTCGGGCGGCTGTTGGCGACAGGGCTCCGGCCCCGGTCTGCGGGTGGATTGAAGTCGTGTCCGAAGGGTGCAATCGTGACGGGAAGGGCTTCAAGCGTCTAGTACGATTCAAGGATAGGCGCGGCGTCACGCATAGGCTCATGCTTGACCTATCGGACATTGGCGGCAATCCCGGGGCGGTCTGCAAGCGCCTTCTAGATGACGGCTTGCCGCTCTATAGCGTGACTCAACAGGGCGGCAATGCGCAGCTGGTTGACTTCCTGTTGAACGCGCCTGTGATGGAGCAATTCACGGCCGCCGATTCTTACGGATGGTTCGAGCGGGGAGGCGTGTTTGTTCTGCCTGCCGGGGCCGTCGGCATTCCTTCTGACGGCGTGAAGGTGGAGCCGCCGGGCGACGATACCGGAGCGCCCATGTATTCGCAGGCGGGGACGCTTGAGGAGTGGAAGGCGTCCATTGGCATGGATGCCCGGCATTCCTCCCGTATTGCCTTCGCTATCTGCATAGCGTTTGCGGCCCCGTTGCTGGCCTTCACTGATGAGGGCAGTGGCGGCTTTCACTTCGTGGGGAAATCCTCTCAAGGCAAATCAACGGCAATGAAGGCGTTGTGTTCCGTGTGGGCGCAGGCCGTTGAGGGCTGCGGGGAGTTGGCTTCGTGGAGGTCTACCGATAACGGCTTGGAAGCCGTGGCAGCCGCCCATACCGATTTGCCGTTGATCCTTGATGAGCTGAAACAGGCCGAGAGAAGCGTGGAGCAGGCGTTGTACATGCTTGCAAACGGCGCAGGAAAGCGCAGACAAACACGCGGCCTGAAGGCTCAAAAGCCGCTGACGTGGCGCACGCTTTACGCGAGTACCGGGGAGCTGACGGCCGATGAGCTTGCGGCTCAATACGGCAAAGAGGTGGCCACTGGGGCTAATGTCAGAATGGCGAACATTCCGGCGGTGCCGGAGGGAGGCGCCTTCGGCGTGTTTGAGACTGTTCCGCAGGGCATGACGCCGGAGGCGTTGGCGGAGTCGTTCGCACACAATGCGGCCCGCATCTATGGCACGGCAGGCCCGGCCTTCCTGACTAGGTTGGTGGAGCGCGTCCAGTCTCTCGGCGGGGCCGAGCGCATGTCCGAGGAGTTGCGTCGAATGATGAAAGAATGGATTGAGTCCAGCGGTGCGGATGTCCTTTCCTCTCAAACCCGGCGAGTAGCAAAACGCTTCGCGCTTGTGGCGGCAGCCGGGGAGCTGGCTGCAGCCTTCGGCGTCCTTCCATGGGATCGGGGTGAGGCGTCACGGTATGCCGTCGCGTGCTTCCGGTCATTCCTTGCGGACTTTGAAACGAGCGAGGATCGGGCCTTGCGTCTTTGTGAAATACCCTTCCAGCTCATTGACTCCTATCCGGAGAACTTCTCCTATCACATGCCGGACGGCGGCAGGACTGAGGCCAAATACACAACGCCATTTTATGGGGATGTGGTCTCAGATATGCCGGTAGATGGCGGGGAGGGGCGCGGGGCTCCCGCGCTGGTGCTCATGACGGGCGAAGGATGGAAAAAGGCGTGCGGCCGGAATGCTGCGGAAATCGGACGGGCAATGATGGCCATGGGCTATTTGCTTTCCAACAATGGCCGGAAATTCCAGCATAACGGCAGTGCTGATACCTTTCTCGGTATTCCTATCCACGGAAGGTACATTTTTATTCGTGAGGGTTCATACTCGGCGAAGGTGGCGGATTTCCTAGCCGAAACCTATTTTTCAAAGGGTGCGGTTTATGAAATGCGCAAAAAAGCCATGAGGAGAATCGTGCAATCGACTGTGGCACAGCCTTGTAACCTGATAAACCGGTCGAAAAATGGCACGCTTCCTCGAAAGGCCTGTGCCACAGGCCTTCAAACCGATAAACCGGATAAACCGGAAAAATGACAAAGACCTAGGGTGTAAGGGGTAAAAATCGGTGCCTCTCGGCTTGATAGCTGAGAGGCATTTTTTTATGTATCGGCAAGAGGGTGGGGCCGGAGCATGATGCGGGTGCCGGGTGCAAAGCAACTCACAATGAAGGGGTGCCTGTAGGAGACGGTGGCCTATCGTGGTTGCCTTCTCTTGGCAATGCCGCCTCTCCAAGACCTTGATACGGCCCTAGAGGAAAACCCTAGTTTCGTGCCGTTTTCGGAGGGTGACGCGCGCCGTACCGTACCAAATACCGTACCAAAATAGCCTGTTCATCTTAAAACCGTTGCGGTGCAACGGTCTTATATGCAGATAAGGCACCAAATTCGGATCCCGTACCGTCTCAGGCGGTGCGGGATTTCTTTTGCCCAAGGGCCGACACAAGAAAGGCCCCGCTTGTTTGTGCGGAGCCTTGAATCGCGGTCGACCTGACTCAGTCGTCGGCCTTTCGTCCCATCGTCACCCTGTCGTTTCCGCCGTAGTCGCGGACGGTTCGGACCGCTGCTAGACCGACGGAGCGGAAGAGTGCGGCGACGTCGGGGGCCTGGTCCCAGCCGTGCTCGACGAGAAGCCAGCCGCCGTGGCGGAGGTGGCTCATCGCATGGGCTGCGATTTCCTCGAGGCAGGAGAGGCCGTTTCCACTGTCGGTCAGGGCTCCCTGAGGTTCATGACGAAGGGCGGGCAGATGCTCGTCGTCGCTGCGGATGTAGGGGGGATTGCTCACGATGAGATCGTAGCGTGCGCCTTCGGGGACGGCCTCCCACCAGGAGCCTTTGCGGAATTCGACTTCGGCGCCCAGCGCCTCGGCGTTGCCGCGGGCAATGGCGAGAGCCTCTTCGGAGACGTCCGTGGCGGTCACGCGCGCCCCGGGGCACTCCTTGGCGAGCGTCACGGCAATGCAGCCGCTGCCCGTGCCCATGTCGAGGATCTCGGGCTTTTCGGGGGCGACGATCAGGGCCTGCTCAATGAGGACCTCCGTGTCGGGACGCGGAATGAGAACGTTGTGGTCGACCGTGAAGTAACGGCCGAAGAACTCCTGACGGCCGGTAAGGTAGGCGACGGGCACGCCGTCAAGGCGCATGGAAACGTAGACGTCGAACGTCATGAGCGTGGTGTCGGGAAGCTCTTCGTCATCGTGGGCGATCAGATATTCCTTGGGCTTGCCCAGAATGTGGGCGAGAAGGATCATCGCCTCGAAGCGCCCGATCTTGGGGGTCGCTTCGCCGATCAGGGCGCGGATGGTGTTGAGCTTGACTTCGTTCATGACGCGATACGTACTTTGTTAGGCCAGCGCGGCGAGCTGCTCCGCCTGGTGCTGTGTGGTCAGAGCCGTGATGATCTCCTCGAGATCACCGTTCATGATAGCCTCAAGGCGATAGAGCGTGAGGTTGATGCGGTGGTCGGTCACGCGGCCCTGAGGGTAATTGTACGTGCGGATTCTTTCGGAGCGGTCCCCCGAGCCGATCAGGCTCTTGCGCTCGCTCGCCTCCTTGGCCTGCTGCTCGGCCACCTGGGCGGCATGGAGGCGGGAGGCAAGGACGGCCATGGCGCGCGCCTTGTTCTGGGTCTGGCTTCGCTCGTCCTGACACTCGACGACCATGCCCGTGGGCAGGTGGGTGATTCGGACGGCTGAGTCCGTCTTCTGAACGTGCTGGCCGCCGGCGCCCGAGGCACGGAAGACGTCGATGCGAAGGTCGGCTGGGTTGAGGTTCACTTCGCCGATTTCATCAAGCTCGGGCAGAACGGCGACGGTGCATGCGGACGTGTGGACGCGCCCCTGACTTTCGGTTGCAGGCACGCGCTGCACGCGGTGACCGCCGGACTCGAACTTGAGCTTGGAATAGGCGCCCTCGCCGATGATGCGGACAATGACCTCCTTGTAGCCGCCGAGCTCGCTGTCGTTCTTGGAGACGATCTCCGTCTGCCAGCGGTGGTCTTCGGCATAGCGCAGGTACATGCGCAGAAGGTCGCCCGCAAAGAGGGCGGACTCGTCGCCGCCTGTGCCCGCACGGATTTCAAGGAAGATGTTGCGGCTGTCGTTGGGGTCCTTGGGCAGAAGCAGGATCTGAAGCTCGTGCTCGATGACTTCGAGTTTCTTCTGGGCCTCCAGAATCTCCTCCTGAGCGAACGCCTTCATTTCGGGGTCCTCAAGCATTCCCTGAGCAGTGCTGATGTCCATGTCGACGGACTCGAGCTCGAGATGCTTCTTCACGACGGGCTCAATGTCGGCACGCTCCTTCGTGAGTGCGCGAAACTTCGACATGTCGCTGGCGCAGGCAGGGTCGGCGAGCATGCCGTCGATTTCCTCGAGACGGCGGGCAAGCTGGCGGAGTTTGGAACGCATGTTGTCGTTGATCATGATGGCGTTGTCTGTCGATGAAGGCGTGTGGGCCGCAGTCGTGCAGCCGGAGAATTCAGGCCTAAAGAATATCAAAAAAATAAGAGGAACCCGCAGGTTCCTCTTGGTGTGTCAGGGTTGTCCGCCTCAGCGGTCGTGACGGCGGTAGAAGCGGTTGAGCAGGCGCTCCATGAGATCGCGGTCCTCGTCGTCGAGGCCCTCGCCGTTGCGCAGCAGGATCGTCGGATCGTGCGTGAGCTTGTTGGTGAGGCCGTAGGCGAGCATCTGCAGGACCTCCTCGGGGCTGTCGCCGTGATGGAGGTGGCGCAGGGCGCGCGCGAGCTCGGCTTCGGCAAGAAGGTGCGCTCGGTCGCGAAGCGACTGAATGAAGGGGACGGTCTCGCGCTGGCGGAGCCATTCGGCGAAGTCGCTCATGCGCAGGCTGATGATGGTTTCGGCCTGGGTGATGGCGGCCTGTCGGCTTGCCATGCCCTGGTTGACCACCTTGCCGAGGTCGTCGACGGTGTAGACGTACACGTCGTCGAGACGATCGATCTCGGGCTCGACGTCACGGGGAACGGCAAGGTCGACGATGAACATCGGACGGTGCTTGCGTTCATTGATGGCGCGCTCGATCATGCCCAGACCGATGATCGGCAGGGCGGAGGCCGTGCAGGAGACGATGATGTCGTAGCCGGCAATCTTCTCGGGCAGGTCGGCAAGACGGATGGCGTCGGCGTGCACGGTGCGTGCGAGAACCTGACCGCGCTCGAGCGTGCGGTTCGCGATCGTGATGGACTTGGGCTGCTGCGCGGCAAAGTGGGCTGCGCAGAGCTCGATCATTTCGCCCGCACCCACGAAGAGGACGCGCTCGTCCTTGAGGCTGCCGAAGAGACGAAGCGCCAGGCGCACAGCGGCGGCCGCGAGACTCACGGAGTTGGCGCCGATGGCGGTGGCGGTGCGGACTTCCTTGGCAACCGTGAAGGTGGACTGGAAAAGATGGTTGAGCATCGTGCCCAGGCCGTGTGCGTCACGGGCCATCTTCTCGGCCTTCTTCATCTGACCGACGATCTGTGTTTCGCCGAGCACCATGGAGTCGAGGCCGGAGGCCACTCGGAAGGTGTGCTTGGCGGCCTCTTCCTGCGTGAACGTATAGATGTGAGGCTCGAGTTCGGAGCGGCTGACGTTCTTGCGTTCGCAGATGAAGCCGAGCACGGAGTCTCTGGCGGCGTCCGTGTCTTCGGCGGCGCAGTAGATTTCGGTTCGGTTGCAGGTGGACAGAATGGCGGCTTCGTGAATGCCGCCCATCTGCGTGCTGGAGAACCGCTCGCGCATGTGGCCGATGGTTTCGGCGATTTCTTCGGGACCAAAGGCTACGCGCTCGCGGACGGAAACCGGAGCGGTAGTATGGTTGAGACCTATAGCAAGAAGATGCATCGCGTCGGGGATGGGAAAGAGGAGCGCAACGAAAAAGTTGCAACAATGTTTAATAATGCGCGAATTATATAGGGCTCAACGTTGTGTATAGCTTAAGAAGGAAGCACTTGCAGGAGGAGCGTCATGCGTGATGAGTGGGCGGATCCCGCGGCGGGTGAACTGGCGCTGGCGGCCAGGCGGGCCCGCGAGGAAGTGAAGCGGCGCGCGCTTTTGAGCGCAGGCGCCGTGCTTGTGCCGCTGCCGGGGCTCGATGTGGCGGTGGATGTCGGCGTGCTGGTGAGCATGATGAACGCCGTCAACCGTGCCTTCTGCCTGAGTCCCGATCAGATCGAGAGGCTCGGCATGGAGGAGCGCGTGGCGGTTTACGAGGCTCTTTCGGGCGTCGGCGCCGTGATGGCGGGCAAATCCGTGACGGGCGTCGCAGCGCTTACAATTGCGAAGCAGCTCGGCAGCCGATGGTGCGCGGGAAAGACCGCCCGCTGGGTGCCGATTGTCGGACAGGGTGCTGCGGCGGCTCTCTCCTACGGCCTCGTCAAGTGGCTCGGAGAGCAGCACGTCCGTGAATGCCTTGCGGTGCGAAGCCGCGTGGCCGCACTCCTGCCTTATGAAAAGGACAGCTTGAAGAAAAACGCACAACAATCATGAGTGAAACGAATGCAATGCAGCCCGCCCGCAGGGGCGCGGCCATGGTTCTCTTTTCCGGTGGCCAGGACTCCACGACGTGCCTTGCATGGGCTCTCTCGCGCTTCGAGAGGGTGGAGACTCTGGGGTTTGACTACGGTCAGCGCCATGCGGTCGAGCTCGAGTGCAGGAAGACCGTGCTCGAGAAGCTCCGCGCCTTCAGGCCCGAATGGGTGCAGAGGCTCGGCGAGGACCACATGCTGGACATGGGGCTTCTCGGCCAGATCAGCGACTGCGCGCTGACGCGCGAACAGGAGCTTCGCTTCATGGAGAACAACATCCCCAACACCTTTGTGCCCGCAAGGAACCTTCTGTTCTTCACGTTTGCGGCCGCGCTCGCTTACAGAAGAGGCATTGAAACGCTCGTGGGCGGCATGTGCGAAACCGACTATTCCGGATATGCCGACTGCCGCGACAACACATTGAAGAGCCTGCAGGTCTCGCTTTCGCTTGGCCTCGATGCGCCGATGGTCATTGAGACACCCCTCATGTGGCTCGACAAGGCTCAGACCTGGATGCTAGCGGAAGCGCTTGGTGGCAGGGAACTGGTCGACTTGATCCGTCTTGACACGCACACCTGCTATCTGGGCGATCATGAGCACGTTCATGAGTGGGGCTACGGCTGCGGAACGTGTCCTGCCTGTCAGCTTCGCGCAAAGGGCTGGGAGCGATATTGCGACCGATGACGGGCTGACAATCGGGGAGGAATCCTTGAGAGAACGGACGTGGCCGGGAGGCGCGTCCGTTTTTGCCGTCCGGGCGGAGGGAAGGGGAAACTGTGGATACAAAAAAAGCAGGCCGTCTTCACAGTCTGCTTCTTGCAGTATGGTGGCTGGGGACGGAATCGAACCGCCGACACGCGGATTTTCAATCCGCTGCTCTACCAACTGAGCTACCCAGCCGCGCAAATTAGACGACCATTATATGCCCGCCTTTCGAAAAAGGCAATAGTACGGTCGTAAAAGAGGTGGATTGTACCGTAAATTTGGTATGTACGGCGTACTTGCTCGATGCGGGAGGGCAGGCGAAGCGCGTGTGGTGCAGTGGACTGCGCGGATAATCCGGTCCTGAGCGGTTTCCAGAAAGGAAGGTTATGAATCTGAAGAACATGACCAAGTCTGCTGAAGGTACTGTTAAGGATCCGGGCAGGAACCTAAAGCAGAAGAGCGGCTTGAACCGTTCTTTGGCACGCGTTGCGCCCTATGGTATGAGGATGGCCATCCAATGGGCCTTGTTCAAGGCCGACGGACGGCTCATCCTCGTCGATCCGAAGTACACGAGCCAGACTCGTCCCAGGTGCGGATACACGAGTTCAACAAATCGACCTGCGCAGGCGCATTTCGGTTGCCAACTTTGCGGCTGCACTGAAAACGCGGACGTCGCAGGTGCACTCAACGTGCTGAAGAAGAGCCGGACAGGCTCAGTTCGCCCGTCAAGTGAACTTGGCAACAAGTCAGCGGCAGGAACCGTCCTTTTCTTCGCGTCTTGACGCGAATACGAGGAAACCCGGGTATTCACACCCGGAAGGATGTCAAAAAGAAAGTGTTGAGGCGCGTGCCGTTCGGGTAGACTCCGAGAAGGCGGTTCAGCCCGCTCCGACAATTGATCAACGAAGAGATCTTGAAGAACATCATGCTTAAGAAGAGTTTGTTTGTAGCCCTATGTGCGGGCCTTGCCGTCACCGTCTTTGCAGCAACGCCCCAGAGTGTCGAGGATGCGCTCATGCAGACGACCGGCCTCAAGGCGGACGCTGTCCAGAAGTCGCCCGTGCCCGGCATGTGGGAGGTCGTGGTTCAGGACAGGGTGTTCTATGTCGATGATCAGGCGCGCTACGTGCTCTACGGCAGCCTGATCGATACGGTCAAGCAGACGAACCTTACGAATGAACGTCTTCGCGAGCGGTCTCGCGAGCGCTGGAAGGAATGGCCGTTTCAGGATGCTGTCAAACAGGTCTTCGGCAAGGGTGAGCGCGAGGTTGTCGTCTTCTCCGACGCCAACTGCACCTACTGCCGCGCCATGGAGTCGGTCTATGCTCAGGTGGGCAACGTGACGGTCTACACCTTCATCACGCCGATGCTGCGCGGAGAGACGAATGCCCGCGAGATCGTTTGCGCCAAGGATCGCGCCAAGGCCTGGCATGAATGGATGGGCAACAATGTGCGTCCGAACTCCGTTCTGGCGGGTTGCGACACGAGCATGCTGCAGCGCAACCTCGTGCTGGCCAATCGCCTCAACGTGACAGGCGCGCCGACCTTCTTCTTCAAGAGCGGCGACAGGGTGACGGGCGCCATGGCGGCCTCTCAGTTCGAGAAGCTCGTCTCGACGGTGGAATAAGCCTCGAAGTTTTTGACGACAAAAAGGGAGACGTTTCGAACGCCTCCCTTTTTGTCTTTGCGGCCTGCCCTTCGGCGTCAGCGGCGGACCATGATGTCCTCGGGCTTCATGCCGTTGGGTACGAGCACCCAGGAGAATGTGTTGCTCTTCTGGCGGCCAGCAGCCTCGCCGGCCTTGTCGCCGAATCCCCAGAAGTAGTCGAAGCGGATGATGCCGCGAATGGCGCCGCCCGTATCCTGTGCGATGACGGGGCGCACGATCTTCAGAGCGGGGGAGGCCTGAGAGGCGTCGACGATGAAGGGAGTGCCGAGGCGCCAGTAGCGAAGATCGACGGCAACGCTCGCTTCAGGCGTAAGGGGCACGCCCTGAGCACCGAGCGGGCCGAGATCGGGGGAGCCTTTGCGTTCTTCAAAGAAGACGTAGCTGGGATTCTGGGCGAGGGCCTCGTCAACACGAGAAGGATTTTCACGGGCCCAGCGACGGATGCGCTGCATGGAAAGCTCGTGGCTTTTCAGATGGCCTTCGCGGATGAGCCAGGTGCCGATCGAGTGGTACTTGCGGCCGTTCTGGTCGGCAAAGCCCACGCGCATGAAGGTGCCGTCGGGGAGTCTGATGCGGCCCGAGCCCTGAATGTGGAGAAAGAAGGCGTCGACGGGATCGTTCACCCAGGCGATGGCGCGGGGCGCAAGATCCGTGCGTTTCTGAATGGTTGCGCGGTCGTCATAGGGCACGACGCGTCGGCCCTCAAGCTTTCCGCGAAGGCGAAGCTCCTTCAGCTGCGGGTAGAGTTCGGCAAGATCGATGACGAGCAGATCGTCCGGCACGCCGTAGATCGGATGGGTGAAGGGAGCGCTTCGCGTGCGGCTGCCGAGCAGCTCGGGCTCGTAGTAGCCTGTCATCAGGCCCGTATCCTGAACGAGCGTCGCGTCATCATTGGCGACGAAGACCTTCCAGGGCGTGAAGTTCGCAAGGAAGAAGCGCTGGGCGCCGATGGGGTCGGTCGCGAGCGCACTTCGACAGACGTCCTCCCAGACGGGGCCTGCCTGCATGACCTCGCAGGAACGCTGGAAGGCTGCGAGTGCAGGCTCCCAGGTGTGGTCCTGAATCTGAGGCAGGCGGTCAAACGAACTCTCCTCAAAGGCGACCTCGGGATGAGCGGGCGGTGCGGGCTTGACCGGCGGCTCGGGCGTCGTGCAGGCGGCAAGGAGCAGTGCAGCGGCAGGCGCCGCAAGGCGGATGAGTCTGGAGAGCATGTTGAGTCGTCTGGAAAGAGAAGGTGGATCGAGTCGCGTGCGTTGATTCTAGGCGAAAAGATAGGGACGGTTGAAAAAAATGAAAGGTGCGGGACGGGCCCTGAGTCCGACGACGGCTCTCGCTATACAATGAACCCTGTCAACATTCGTCACCCGCATTCCATGCGGAGAAGGAACTTTCAATCATGCGACTTTGCCGAATTGCCCCTTCCATTCTTTCCGCCGACTTCGCCCGTCTCGGGCAGGAGGTGAGCGACGTTGTCGAAGGCGGCGCCGACTGGATCCACTTCGACGTGATGGACAACCACTACGTTCCGAATCTGACCGTTGGCCCGCTCGTGCTCAAGGCAATTCGTCCGTACTCCAAGGTGCCCGTGGACGTGCATCTGATGGTCGAGCCCGTTGACGAGCTCGTGCCCGCCTTCGCGAAGGCAGGCGCCGACATCATCACGTTCCATTGCGAGGCGTCGAGGCATGTCGACCGCACCCTGCAGCTCATCCGTGACCACGGCATGAAGTCCGGTCTCGTCTTTAATCCTGCAACTCCGCTCACTTATCTCGACTATGAGCTCGATCGCATTGACGTGGTGTTGCTCATGAGCGTGAATCCCGGCTTTGGCGGGCAGAGCTTCATCGGCGCGACGCTCGACAAGATCCGTGCCGTGCGTGAAAAGCTCGATCGCTACGAGGCTGAAACGGGCCGTCGCATCGCGCTTGAAGTAGATGGCGGCATCAAGCCTGCCAATATTGCCGAAGTGGCCCTCGCGGGTGCTGACACCTTTGTTGCCGGCTCCGCTGTTTTCGGGGCGGGCAATGCGGCGGGTTATGCCGACGTGATCTCCAGAATGAAGGCTGCCGTTGCGGCGCTGGAGTAAAGAATGCGACTGGTCAAGGCTGTTCTGTTCGATCTGGACGGCACTCTGGTGGACTCTCTTCCTGAGTTGTACCACGGCGTTCACACCGTATTGTCGGACATGGGGCTCAAGGCGCCGTCCCAGGAGGCGGTGGGCGCCCTGATCGGCAGGGGGATCCTCGTGCTTGTTCAGCGTCTCTGTGCCGCTCTGGGCATTGCCGTCGAATCCGAGCAGGGACGCGATTTGTTCGATCGTCTTCTCAAGGCATGGAGTGAGTCGGGCGGCAGGCACATGGCTTTCTATCCCGGGGTGATCGAGGGTGTCGAGCAGCTCAAGGACAAGGGCATCAGGGTGGCGCTTGTGACGAACAAGCAGAGAAGCCTCACGGTCGAATTCCTCCAGTCCCGTGGACTGGAGAGTCTCTTTGACACGGTGGTGGCGGGTGATGACTGCCCGAACAACAAGCCTGCTCCCGACATGCTGATTCGAGCCATGACAGAGATGAACGTCTGTGCGTCGGAAACCGTCATGGTGGGCGACAGCCGGAACGATGCGCTGGCGGGCCGTGCGGCGGGGGTTTCGGTGGCTCTGGTTGAGACCGGATACAACGAGGGCGTAAGCATTGCCGACTGGGCCCGAGAGGCGGGATTCACCCGCGTCTATCCGAGCGCAAGAAAGGTGTGCGAGCGGATCGTGGCCTCAGGCAGACTGTAATTTGTTAAAGGCGCGGATCCTGATCGATCCGCGCGGATGAATCCGGAAGGATCGACGTCAGAGAAATGGATCTGAAGAGAATTTTGCTTTGCGGCCTCGTGCTGGCCGCTGCATCCTTTGCGGCGCACGCTGCCTCTCCCATGGTGGAGATCAACATGTGCTACCAGAAGGCGGGTGATGACGCCGTGAAGATCGGCGCCTGCTTGGAGCAGGAGAGCAAGCTTGTGCAGGCGGAGTACAAGGATGCGGTCGAACGCGTGACGGTTGTCGCGAAAGCCTGGGACAAGCCCAATCGAAACAGGACGCGTTGGGACAAGCTCATGAGGGCCAATCAGGCCTTCGACAACTTCATCAAGCGCGAATGCGACTTCGTGAAGAATACGACCAAGGGAAGCAGTACGCAGGAGAACAATGCGGCGCTTGCCTGCAGGATCAATCTCTACCGCATGCGCACCGACATGCTTGAAAACCGCTACCTGAGTTCGGCAAAGCAATGACGGCGAGCCTGTTTTCTGAAGGCGTCATGCCGGACATGACGTTGCCTGCGGATCCTCTGTGGCATGAACTTGTTGAGGCCTTCATGGCGACGGACAAGGGAAGGCGAGCCGTGGAGCGCGTGGCCGAGGATGTGGCGGCAGGACATCAGGTTTATCCGCCCCGTGTATTCCGTGCCATGGACGAGACGCCGTCGAACGGGGTCAGGGTCGTGATTTTGGGGCAGGACCCCTATCACGGTCCGGGACAGGCCGAAGGGCTTTCCTTTTCCGTGCCCGCAGGCATCAAGGTTCCACCGTCGCTTCGCAACATCAAGAAGGAGTTGCAGAGGGATCTGGGCGTGCCCGTGACTCAGCAGGGATCGCTTCTGTCCTGGGCGCATCAGGGGGTGCTCCTTCTGAATGCCATTCTGACGGTGAGGGGAGGAGAGGCTGCAAGTCACCGCTCCCTGGGCTGGGAGATGCTGACCGACTCGATCATTCAGGCCGTGTCGGAGACGGCACCGCATGCCGTTTTCATGCTTTGGGGCAATTTCGCTCAAGGCAAGCGCGCTCTCATCGATGAGGAGAAGCATCTGGTCCTCTGTGCCAATCATCCGTCTCCGCTTTCAGCGTTGCGGCCGCCCGTGCCTTTCATCGGGTGTGGTCACTTCGGCGCCGCCAATACGTGGCTGGCGGCGCATGGCCTCAAGCCTGTCGATTGGACGATCTGATCCATGCCCGGCCGAATTCGGTCGGGCTTTTGATTTTCAGGGTGCCGGGTTGGGGAAGAGGATTGACGGGAACCTCGATTTCGGCGCTTCGCAGCAGGTGCTCGCGGAAGTAGTGTATGTGCAAGGTTGAGCCCTTGGCCTGAGTAATCATGCGCTCGATGGTGGCGGCGTCGGCTCGAAGGCCGTTCACGGCAATGATTTCATCGCCTGCGAAGAGACCGGCCGCATAGGCGGAACCGCGACTTTCGGCGTAGCGGACGCGAAGCCCGTCAAGCTGAAGGCCGAGGTGCATTCTGGACGCAGGCGTGTTCTTGTCCGCTTCCTCCGACATCCCGAGGGTGGACAGGGCGCAGCGCCATTCGTTCTCCCAAAGGGTGCGGTCCGAGGACGTGACGAGTTTTTTGAAGCGTTCGGCGATGGATGCGACGGGGATGCGTTCAAAGAAGCCGCCGTCAGGAAGGGATCTTGCCTGCGGGTCGGCAAGTGCCTCGTGAAACCAGGTCTTCAGCACTTCATCAAGGGAGAATCCCGCCTTGCGGAGGGCTGCGTCAAGCATGAAGGCGAGGACGGCTCCCTTTCCGTAATAGGAGGCCTGACAGTAGGCACTGTCGGGCGTCTGCTTGTAGAGGTGCGTCCATGCGTTGAAGCTGGCGTCTGACAGGGACTCGACGTGGAAGCCCTCGCGTTCGCGAACACGGTTGAAGCGTGCGGAGGTCAGGGAGAGGAGCTTGTCTTCGTCCAGTACGCCCGCTCTGAAAGGAAGAACGTTCTCGTAATAGGTGGTGAAGCCTTCGAAGACCCAGAGGTCGTGGGTGTGGCATTCGCGCTCGAGCTTGTAGGGCAGGAAGGATGCGGGACGAAGATGCTTCACCAGCCAGGCATGGAAGTATTCGTGAGCGAAGACAGTGAGGAAGTCCTCATAGTCTTTCGGACGGGAGGATTCGCTGGCGCCGGGAAGGGCCAGTGTGTCTGTCTGAAGCACGCAGGAGGCTTCGTGTTCCAGACCGCCATAGAGACGGGGACCGATTTGGATGTGAAACAGATACTGACGGAAGGGGGCGGCGCCCCAGAAGTCGAGGACAGTTTTCAGAATGGCTTGTGCATCCTGCAGGATGAGGTCCTTGTTGAGAGTGGAGGAGCCGGGGCCGGTGAAGACAAGCGTGTGGGGAATGCCGCAGACGGAGAGGTTGAGAATGCAGTGTTCGCCCTTTGCAGACGTGAAGGTGACGGGGGCGTCGAGAAGCTCCTGGGTGCAGGAGGCTGCAAAACTGTGCGTGCCGATGGGTTCAAGACTGCAGTGAGGAACAAAGCGGCAGTCGGAAAAGTCGAGAAGGCAGGGAGCGTCGATGCCTTCGGGGATGAGAAGCACGGCTGCCGGATTGTAGAAGCCGCGGATGTCGTCGAGCCAAGCGTCGTGAATGCCTACAGAATAAGTGAAGGCTTCCCATTCGATGCGAAGGGTGGCGCCGGGTGTCAGACCCGAGACGGTCCAGTGGCACTTGTCCGTCTGGACGAGCGTGCCTGTGTTGGAGCGGGGGCCGCGGATGCGGCCTGCGTAGTCGCGAATGAGATAGCTGCCGCTTGTCCAGGAAGGCATGTGAAGTGTAACGGCGTCTTGCGGCGGCGTCAGCTCGAGCGAGACGCGCAGCAGGTGGGCGTGAGGATCCGGTGTGACTGTATAGCGGAACATGAAGGTCCTTCAAAAACTTTTTTCGACGAGTCTTGACAACTCAAAAACTCTTGTGCATAATACGCCACCTGACTTCTTCGGAGGTCGGATGAAAAGTCGGTCAAGAAAATGACTTGACAAACGGAAATTGGTTCTGTAGAATCAAACTCCTACGCTGTTTAAACGGCGAGTTCTTTAAAAATTTGATCAACGAACCGATAAGTGTGAACATCGGCAGTTTCAAGGGTGACTTTCAGAGGCACTCAAAAAAAACTTACGAAGTTCGCGCTTTGAAGGAAAAGCCGAAAGACGAAGGTTAATTCCTTCTCTTTCAATTCCGGCGAAGAGCGACAAACAGAGATTGAACTAAAGAGTTTGATCCTGGCTCAGATTGAACGCTGGCGGCATGCTTTACACATGCAAGTCGAACGGCAGCACAGGGAGCTTGCTCCCGGGTGGCGAGTGGCGCACGGGTGAGTAATACATCGGAACGTGTCCTGTTGTGGGGGATAACTGCTCGAAAGGGTGGCTAATACCGCATGAGACCTGAGGGTGAAAGCGGGGGATCGCAAGACCTCGCGCAATTGGAGCGGCCGATGCCCGATTAGCTAGTTGGTGAGGTAAAGGCTCACCAAGGCGACGATCGGTAGCTGGTCTGAGAGGACGACCAGCCACACTGGGACTGAGACACGGCCCAGACTCCTACGGGAGGCAGCAGTGGGGAATTTTGGACAATGGGGGCAACCCTGATCCAGCCATGCCGCGTGCAGGATGAAGGCCTTCGGGTTGTAAACTGCTTTTGTCAGGGACGAAAAGGATCGTGATAATACCATGGTCTGCTGACGGTACCTGAAGAATAAGCACCGGCTAACTACGTGCCAGCAGCCGCGGTAATACGTAGGGTGCAAGCGTTATCCGGAATTATTGGGCGTAAAGGGCTCGTAGGCGGTTCGTCGCGTCCGGTGTGAAAGTCCATCGCTTAACGGTGGATCCGCGCCGGGTACGGGCGGGCTTGAGTGCGGTAGGGGAGACTGGAATTCCCGGTGTAACGGTGGAATGTGTAGATATCGGGAAGAACACCAATGGCGAAGGCAGGTCTCTGGGCCGTTACTGACGCTGAGGAGCGAAAGCGTGGGGAGCGAACAGGATTAGATACCCTGGTAGTCCACGCCGTAAACGGTGGATGCTGGATGTGGGGCCCGTTCCACGGGTTCCGTGTCGGAGCTAACGCGTTAAGCATCCCGCCTGGGGAGTACGGCCGCAAGGCTAAAACTCAAAGAAATTGACGGGGGCCCGCACAAGCGGCGGAGCATGCGGATTAATTCGATGCAACGCGAAGAACCTTACCTGGGCTTGACATGTTCCCGACGGTCGTAGAGATACGGCTTCCCTTCGGGGCGGGTTCACAGGTGGTGCATGGTCGTCGTCAGCTCGTGTCGTGAGATGTTGGGTTAAGTCCCGCAACGAGCGCAACCCT
>OJPW01000769.1_pt1 | contig 23674 bp, 19 predicted proteins | sample 1598571 | NCBI WGS metagenome assembly OJPW01 (sample SAMN03922493, study PRJEB24848) | human gut metagenome | isolation source: stool sample | host: Homo sapiens | place: Germany | collected 2011-05
TTCGGTTTAACCCGTTAAACCGAAATGTTTTGGTTAAACCAAAACCCAACTTGCTGTTATCTTGTGATAGCCCAATATCGTGATTTGTAGATTTATATATATGTAGTACAGAGGAAATGTTGTCTGCCGAAAAGCACACCGTACCGGCGAAATAGCCCGATTGGGGCGGTTCGCGTCCGGGCGTAGTAGGGAAATACCGTCGGTGCGGTCGGTGTGCTGTAGGGCTGTAATCCTCCTTTGTTGCAGGGCTGCAATTGTAGTATCGACTACGGTTGTAGCCCTGTAAAATGATACAATTATCAGGCTACAATCCTGAATAAATCCAAAATTGTAGTCCTACAAAATGATAGCCGGTCGAATAAAAATTGAACCCGATTGCAGCCTTATCGCTGAGATAAGGTAATTGGTCGTTGTCCCGAAAGTAGTATTACAATTTTTTGTACATTTGCAGCGTAATATTACAAAAACGACGAACAGTGAACGACCTATTTGCCGACAGCGACAGGAGTGCGCGAAGTTGCACGAGGCGGAGCAAATAGTCCATTCCTTTAGACGGCATGGACTGTTCCGGTCCGTGCCTTTACACACTCACTCTATTTATCCCGATTTGTTCGAATCGTCTCGTTGAGAAGCGGAGCAAGCCGCCATTGCACGGCAGTACGGTTGCATTTGCGGCATCCGTAAACAATGACGGGCCGAAACAGGGCGGCGAATCGCTCCAGGCGATACGGCAAACGGGCCGAATGATATAAGGAAACGAAAAAACGGAATACCAGGAGTATTGCATATTGCAATAACTTCCTTATATTTGGGGTAACGATTCGCCGGAAACGGCGGGTTAGCTTTGTCCAATCTTAAAATCTGGTACATTTTGAGAGACGAAGCACAAGCGAAGTCCCTACGAACGGCCCATGCCAGGCGGGGCATTCCGTATTTTGGATTCCATGCTACGGCGTGGGCCTCTTGTGCTTGTATTCTCAACGGTTTACCAGAGCCTTAGATTGGTACAAACGCAATGCCCACGTTCGTTTTTTATTCCGGCGGATAGCGAAATTTGTAAAAGCGAAAATATGCTATCTTTGCCACGTAACAATACGGCTTAAACCGTAACATATCGAAAAGGTTAAGACAACCTTTATACCTTTCAGTAAACTCGCGACTGTTATAAGTGCACCCGCATCCTGCTTTTCATGCCATAATTCGTCAGGCGAGGGATTTTATGTGGTCTTGTTTCTATTCTGATATTACCAGTCTAACAAACTAAAAACCGTGAAAAAATTCTTCTAAGGTTATACCATAGTATGTACAGAGCTGACGAAGTGTATTAATACCGAAATTGCTTTTACCTACTTCGATCCGACCAATATTGATGTCTGTATCGATATAAACGATTCGTTGTGATAACCCTTTAGCTTCCCGGATTTGTTTCAGTCTCCGAGCTACTTGCAATAGGAATTCATAATCACACCGTTTATTGTCCATAAAACAAAGAACCTTAATATCGAAATGATTTTTAACGACCGTACAGTCGTTAATCAGGATTTTTGTTTTATCTTTGTAATAACATGCCAAAATGGAATGACAGAAATTATATTAATTTTGCGTTCACGATACGGTTAATTCGTAACATATTAATCAAAGGTTAAGACAACCTTTATACCAACGGTAAACTTCGGACTGTTATAGTGATATAGCAGGTTTTCTTCGGTATAAATCTTGTCTGAAACCTCTGTTATGCCCCGGTACGAGTTGCCGGGGCAGCAGGGGCGTAAGGGCAACTACCGAAGAAGGCTCCGAAGGCCGACCGTTGGGGTTGTACCTGCGCTCCTGCTCTTTTGTCGTATGACGGCAGGGCTCGGGGAACAGAAATCACACATTTCAACCCCTCTCGATATGTTCCGGTCCCGCCCGTTTTTCCCGATATGTATTACACATTCCTCCGCCGGAAGTTTTCTGCGGCAGGGGCGTTCCATGACTGCACGGACCTACCGTCTGCCTCTAACCCTTCTCAACACTTTCATTATATTTCCCCGCACGGGGTTCGGACCTCTTTCGCCAATCATTCGATCCATAGGCAACAGCGGAGGAGAACCGTTCCCCGTGCGTTTTTTCTTGTACTCATTAACTCGGAGGAATGCACGGATATCGTCGAAACGGACAGGGACTTCGCCGACCGTAACCCGCCGCCGCATTCCTCCCCGAAACATCCGGAACCATTCGATATACTTATCGGGGACGGCCCTCTGCGGGGCTATCAACGCCTACGACTGCTCCGCCGCCGAGGGACTCGTTAAGCTCGCAAGGCTGTGTGTCGCCCCTCGTCGCGACCGATCGGCCGTCCCCGATTTTACTTCGCACTGTAACTTTTCGAGAAGGAACCAAGTTAACAACAAAGACAAAGGACGGATACGGCCTGCGGCAGTATTCTATCGGGAGGGGACGCTCCGCAGGCCCGCCGGTCCTTATTTCGGAGAAAACAACCGAGCGATGCCAACGTAATCGTGCAGCGGAAGGAGCGCGGAGGACTTATCCGTCGTTGTAATCGCATGCAGCCCTCCGCGCTCCTTTTACACTTCTAACCATTCAAAACGGTAAATCATGGCAAACGATGAACAAACCCGAACGGTCGCGGTCGTGACCTTCTTTTACAAAGGAGAGTATCTGAGCTCTCTGGTGTTCGACAATACGGAAACGGGCGATGCGGCCATAGCGACGCTACAGGAAATTCTCGACTTTCAGGAGGCCGGCCTATCGTTCCGGTGCGAGATCAAACCGCTGTACGACGCGCAGTCTATCCTGCGGGAAATGGATGCTTGGAAGGAGGGATTCGTCCGTCCGCAGGGAACGATTCTCAAACTCATGCGGATCATCGAGGCCATGAAATCGAATTGACCGTTCCAGAGAACACCCATTGACACGCTCCGCTCATCCATCCGAAAACCATAATATATAACGCAATGAACCGAACCGAAACGCTCCCGGCCACCGATCTCGACAAGCTGCTCGACCGGGAAAGAACCCTCGCCGGACTGCCCGCACGGATCGATCTCTCGCAGATCGTGGGCTTCTGGCGACTGAACGATTCCTACCTGTACGATCCGGATCGGGAAACGTGGGAGGACCCGGTCTCCCTCGCTTCCCACCGGGTCCGCATCCGCTTCCATACGGACGGTACGGTCGAAGAGTACGAGGCCGAGCTTGCGGTGGGCCGCTGTCCCTACCTCCTCGACCCACAGCGCGGGACACTGACGTGGGAGAACTGCGAGCATTACATCGTCTCGCTCACATCCTCGCGCATGGAGCTCGTCGTGCAGGAGCCCGTCGCACGGGTCTGCGAGGCCGCAGCAGTGCTGAAATTCGTCTACGAGCGGACAGAGGAATAATCTGCCCGCGCATTCGACGCAATACGGCGGATGCTCTCGGCGCTGTGATATGCGGCCAAGAATCCGGGCATCGTCACCGACAGTACCTGTACCATATTTCCGAGGAAACCTGCGGGGGCCCGTATCTCGGTCTCCGCAGGACTTGCAACCCGATTTTGTTTGCCATGACTGAACATCCCGACATATCCGATACGGCCGTCCTGTCACCCGGAGACAGAATCCGCTTCGTGCAGAAACATGCGGGCATGCCGTCGATCAATGCCTTGGCCCGGAGTCTCGACCTGAAGCGCAGCGAGAACCTCTATCAGATTTTGAAGGGCAACAACGGCATCAGCAAGGACTTGGCTTGCCGGATCGCTAAGTGCTTCCCGTGGTTCAGTATCACTTGGCTGACTACAGGCATAGGCGAGCCGTTCCGCGAGCCGGAGCTCTCCCGAACGGTTTCCCCGGCCACCCAACAGTTACCTCTGTACACGGCACTGGACTTCCTTCCGGACGGGACTCTGCGTGAAACGGATAATATGCTGACGATAGAAACGGCCCTTTGTCCCTCGGCGGAACTCGTAACGATATGCCGCGATGATGCGATGGAGCCCCGCCTCCTGCCCGGGGCCTATCTGTTTCTGGCTCCCTGTACGATCGAAGCGGTCGTGTTCGGCCGCTTTTATCTGATCGTTACCGAATCGTACCGGCTTTGCCGGATCATCCGCAGGAGCGACGAGAAGGAGCATATGCGGCTCGTGTCGCTTCGTCCGGAACGGTACGACGACATCCTCCTGCCTCAAAAGGATATTCGGGCCCTGTACCGGATCTGCGGCTCGTTCCAGCAAATGGAAGGATAAGGGCGATGCGAGACACTCCCTATGAGATTGTAAAGAAGTAGCCGGGCCGGTATCGCATTCCCCGGAAAAGGAGTGAGACGTTTCCGGACATGTAACGACGAACTATTACATCGAATATTCGGAGGATCAATCGATTATTAAAAATATTTATTTTAAAATTCTTCATATATTTTTGCTTTTATAGGAAAGATTTAATTATATATTTGTAGCGGACCGATAACCGGTTGCCTACTACCTATCAACTTTTACGACGATGAAACGACGAATCCTCTCCCTGATTTGCGCGGTCGTCCTGTTCGGCTGTGCGAAAGAAGAACTAACCGTACCCGACAGCTCCGACAGGAGCATGCTGTTGAATAGCAAGCCTGTCGGTTATGTGATGTCCCCTGATGAGATACGGGCGCTGGCATTATCCGCTCCGGCCAATTACTCGTCCGCTCCGACGACACGGGCCGGAGCTAAATCGATCAGGGAAATTACGCCTCTTACTTCGTTGGAAGGTATCGAGGCTGCCGTCCGCACTCGTGCTGCGGCAAATGTATCGGAACTCGGCGAGCTTGTGGATAATATCTATGTCGTCAACTACGAAAATGACGAAGGGTTCGCCGTTATTTCGGCCGACAACCGTTTGCCGGATGTGCTCGCTTATTCGGATCAGGGCAATATTCCTCATAACATAGCGGAGATCGAAGTTCCGGGAGTAATCGCTTTTCTGAAAGCGCTGCCCGACTATGCGGAACAGGAAACGGAACGGGTCGCTGCATTATTGAACGATTATAATCCTTATCCCGATTCGCTTCCCGACTCGGACGGCTATTACCGAATGAATTATCGAACACAATACGGCCCGTGGACGGATAGACAGAGCGGCCCCGTACTGACAACCCAATGGGATCAAGGGAGACCTTACAATAGGTTAATACCTTTTTGTTATACACATCAGTCTCAGCACTCTACCGGTTGTGTGGCTACCGCGATCGCTCAGATCATGGCCTACCATCGTTATCCTACTACCGTTCATTCGGAGAAACTCAACCGCGACGTTATGCTGAACTGGAACTCGATATTATCCGTTTCAAGAATATCGATCGATAGCTGTACCTCCACAGATATAGAAGCCGTTTCAGCACTAATGGAGGTTATCGGTAATGAGGTAAAAACGATTTACACATGCACCGGTAGTCCGGCTTACTCTTCCGACGTGCCGCGGGCATTGTACGATATGGGGTACACCTGCGATAATCTCAATTATCTGCTCCCCTCGAACACTCTGCAAGACTACGATACGAGAAAGGTTTGCGAGAAAGTCATCTCGTTTCCGGTATATATCAGCGGGTCGGACCCGAGTCAGGCTGAAGGTCATGCTTGGGTAATCGACGGAGACAGATATAAATCCCGTCCGTATCTGGAAGTTTGGGATGTATACGATACCGATATGAATTTCGTACGGACAGAGTCCCGAACGGTATACAGCGAGACGGAGTATTCGGACGTCCATTGCAACTGGGGATGGGGCGGTTGGCTGGATGGATTTTTCGCGTCCGGGGTGTTCGATGTAGGGGTATCTTCCTTTACGAGCAACCTCAAAGTAATTACAGGAATCAGACCCCGATAAATATTAACCGATTTCTAAAACTGTAAAACCTATGCGGACAATGACTTTGGGCGCTCTTATGCGGAGCGTCGTGATGGTGGGAATGGTCATGTTATTTACAGCGTGTGACAAAGACAAAGAAATGAGCGATGACGACAACGCCAATGAAGCATTACCGTTTTGTGAATCTTTAATCGGTAGTTATACGGATACGCCGACCTCGGAGGATATGGTTCGGATCGCAGCCCGATGTCCTTCGCAGACCGATTGGCCGGATGTTTCTTTTTTCATGATACAAAGAGATTCCTATCAAGCTGCGACTATTCATTCTTTATGGGGGACCTCTTTCGATGACGAAGCATTGGCACGGCAGAATGCAGCCAAGTACGATTCGCTCTCAAAGGCCCACAATGACCTCGGTTACAACCGCAGAACGCTGACAATGGTATTGGAATGTTTGTACCGTCGAACGACAGGTATTCATGTGGTGTCGGACACCGACTACGACGGGGAGCATCCGGCAGGGACCTATCTGGACGACATCATACGGATTCATTTTGAATCGGCCGAGGATTACCTGGCGACCGGTTATACATCCTTGAAACAATATCTGGGAACAACGACGGGGCCGAGTTCTTATTACGGTTCTTTGCCGATTATCGATTTGGAGTTGAGCGAGGACTTGGATGAATTCAATCGGATACAACGTAAATTGATTCGGTTCAGTTTCAGCTTCCGTCTGACCAAAGCTCCTGAGCAGACGGGCACGCACCGCTTTACGATCACTTACACGAACGAGGACGGTGTGGAGCTCAGCGGTACGACCGAACCGATTACGATTCGGGGAGGTGGACAGTAAAAGAATACAGTTCTATACGATACAGAACCGGGGAGACGGCATGCCGTCTCCCCGGTTTCGTTCGCTTACCGTTTTTCGGCGGGCTGCAGGTTTCGTCCGAGCAAATCCCGAATTCCGGTTTCGGGATAGAGAAACACCCGTCCACTGATAACGGTATAGGGGATTTGCCGTCTATCCCGGAGGGTTTGCAGTGTGCGCGGGGAGATATGCAGATATTCGCACACCTTATTCCCGGTCAGATAGCGTTCCCCTATTACCGAGGGGCGGTGTTCCCGGTTGGCCCGCAGCAAGGCCCGTTCCGCCTTACCAATCTTCGCAAAGGTATCCCTTACGTCCTCGTTTTCGCCGTTCATATAGATCAATATATTCTTGTACATTTAGAATGCCGGAATTTGCCGCTTTCGAAGTATTTTATTGCCTTAGCCTCAGTTGTTTGAGGCTATGAATTCAAACGCAAAAGACGGAAGATAGAACCGTTGCCTGTTCGTTACCTCGTCCCAATTAAAAAAGTGCAACAAGTCATGTATCAACTTGTTGCACAATCCTAAAGGAAATCATCGCCGAGTTCCGCCGCTTTTGACGTCGGTGGGTTCTGGCAGGACGGACCGTCACCCTGTGCCAGAAAATATATCGAGGTTAAAAAAAGGCAAAAACAAGATTCCGACTGTCAGGGAGCTCTGGTGGTGGACGGTATAAACGATGCGGTAGTGTCGGATTGTTGCCGTAACATATCAGCCGGGGATGAAGCGTTCAACTTCGTTCGATCCGGCATCCCGCCCGATTTAGATGCAATCCCTGTGATTGGCCTTACGAGCCTTGCATGGTAATTGCTCTTACGTCCCTGCTGCCCCGGTAACACATATCGGGGCACAACAGAAACCTCAGACAAAATTTACACCATATAGATCTTCATTATAAATAGTGCGAGATTTACCACAGGCATAAAGGTTGTCTTAATCTTTAACTGATATGTAACGGTCTAAACCGTGTTATTACCGCCACAAAGATAACATACTTTTACAGTTTTAAATTTTGCTATCCACCGGCAAAAGGAAGTGCGGGCATGATTGCTTATATGAATTGCGGGCTCTGGCAAGCATGTGAACAAATAAGCACAAGAGATCCACGCGTAGCGTGGAATCCAGATATAGAATACTCTGTAACCGGCGCGAGCCGTTTCGTGAGAGCTTTTCTGGTGCTTTGCCTGTTATCAAGTGTACCAAATTTACAATTCTGCAAAGCTAACAACCGCCTATTCCGGCGAATCGTTACTCAAATGCAAGAAACAATTCGCAATAAACAACACGGATGGTATTTTGTTGGATCGGATTCATGCCCGAAACGGGACTGCAATTGTCGAGCCTAACACAAAAGGAATACATTTCGGCCGAAGCCGACCCACCCGCTTCAATCGGCGGGATCATCGTAATGCGTGAGTGGGAAAAGACACGGACCGGAACAGCCCATGCCGCTGAGGGAACGGGTTATTGACCCCGGAGCGTACGCCTTTCGGACACCGCACCTGTCGCTGTCGGCAAATAAGCTATAGGAAAGGAGAATTTATCAATCCTAATAATGGCACAAACGAAATATTCTGTAAACTGTTATATCAGTACTATAGCAAGGCTATTGTCGCCAACTATTATTCGTCCAACTTCAAGCGGGGAAGAGCATGGACGATCTTCATTGTTTCAAGGGAGACCGTGACAATTCTCAACAATAAGTTGTAGATATATTTTTCGTCACCGTGTTCCTCAGCCCAATCGTTCGGATCGTTCTTGATCTGACTGTCCTTATTCACCGTTACGGCATAGCGTTCCATAACCCATTCGATCGCCGATTTGCCGTTTACCACGTAGTCGTAGGCTTCGAGCGGAATATTCTCTACCGCAATCTGCGAGTTGTAATGTATCTTGGTCTTGTCGGGCGTCTTGCTGTCGAGCTTTCCGAAACGCATTTTCTCGACCCGGTAATCGACCTTGCCGCCGGCACCGAATACTATCGTACAACCTTTGTAAGGTTCGACCGACTCGTAGTTCAAATGCAATTCGGCCAACTCGCGTCCCGCGCGACTGAATGCCCGGAAGTCGTCCGGTGATTCGACCAACGGCAGTCGAGGTAGCGACTTCTTGAGGTCAGCGGCGAAGGTCGTGCGGTAGTCCGGGGCGTGGAGAATGCCGTAAACATAATAGAAAATGTCCTCTTTGGTTACGCGGCTGCCGTACTGCTTGCGGGCGGTAGTGAGTATCCAGTCGGTCACGCCATCACGACGGACGTAGCGATCCATCTCGCTCAGCGGGGCCGAGAAAAGATCGGCAATATCCGCCGTGCTGTCGTCGTACCAGTAGAGGGGGAAACATTGTGATTTCTCAACTAGATCCAAACACGGGATTAGGTCAGTTATCAACGTCGAAAAATCCTTGCTGGCGCCGACTCCCGAGATGCAAATTACCAGATTTCGATGGTTCGGGGTCGGGAACAGTCGGGGCATTTGGTAAACACGATGATTCAAAATCCTATCTTGATACAATGCCTGCTTGAAATAGGGCCGATACATTCCCACGGTGTAACGAGAGGAGTCGATTTCGTATTTTATGCCCTTTTGCAAATCACGAATCAAAGTATCCGTCCAGACAATTTTCGTTGAATTCCGTTTATCTGCTAAAAAGTCGTCGAGAGACATTTCTTGTTTGGCTGTTTTGTAGGATTCAACTTGCTGGTTGTAAAAATCAATCGTTTTTGTAATATTTTCTTGAAGTTCAACCGATGACGAGTTATATACCCAAGCATCTCGATTGGTTCCTAATCCAAGCGAAAAGCCTTCAAAGAACGATTTATTCCCTTTCCCAAATTTCTTTTCGGGCTCCAGCGGTGTGTAGAGTTTGAACTGCTCGCTGCGTTTATTGAGCCAGTCGCCATGCTCGTTGGGCGTAATGGTCTTCCATTGCATCAGCGGATTGCTGATATCGCCCATGTTGCGGATCATGCGCAACTTGTCCTCCCGCGAAAGGTAGTCTCCGATGTCGCGGTAATAGATGCGGGCTTTCTCGTTGGGTGCCTTGAGGCGCTTGACCAAAATCGTAATGGCGATCGGCGTGCGGGAACCAGACCCGAAAATTTTTCCTCCTTCTTTACGGGACAGTTCGCCGCTTGTGCGTTGATTACCCCGCAAATTGAAAACATAGATAGCAGAAAACTCATGTTCGAGGCATTTGCGCATACCATCCAGTCCGTTAGCATCGAGCCAAGCACCGTTCGTTACGAAACCGATAACGCCGCCTTCTTTTTTGTTCAGGCGGTCGGATGCCCAACGGAACGCCTTGATATAACTGTCGTAAGCCGACTTATTGAGTGCAGCATCTGATCGGGCGACATAGGTATTTTCGATCTGCTTTTCAAGCCTCGGATAGTTCTGGTTCTGTGCATTGTCGTTGGCCGATTTCTGTCCGATGGAATACGGCGGATTGCCGACGATAACGGTAATGGGCTTTTTCTTTTGCTCCATGACGCGGCGTGAGTTGGTCGGGAATTCCTCGGAATAAAGGTTGTCGTCCGAAGCCTCCTCACCCAACTGGAACGTATCGGTCAGGCAAATACCATTGAAAGGCTTGTAGGTAGTGTTGGCTCCCATCAAGTCATGGTAAACGTTTTCGATGTTGATCGAAGCGATATAGTACGCCATCAGCACGATTTCGTTGGCGTGGATTTCCCGGCCGTACTTGCGTTCCAGCGCCTCGCGCGAGATCAATCCGCTCTGCAGCAAGCGCGTGATGAAAGTGCCCGTCCCTGTGAAAGGGTCGAGAATATGAACGTTCTCGTCGGAAAGCGAGCGGCTGAACTCCTTGCGGAGAATATGCCCCACGGAGCGGATAATGAAATCGACTACCTCGACGGGCGTGTATACGATACCTAATTTTGCGACAGTCTTAGGCGAAGCGGTTTTGAAGAATTTATCGTATAGCTCGACGATGATTCGCTGCCTTCCTTCGGCATCCTCGATACCGCTTACCGTCGTGCGCACGTAGTCATAAAACTTCTGCAGCTTTTCATGTTCTTCCTCGGTTTTCGCCTCGTCGTCCAACAAATCGAGCATCTTTTGCATCGATTTCGAAACGGGATTACTGTTCGCAAATTCGTAGTTTTCGAACAATGCCTCGAACACGGGGCGCGTAATGATATGCTGCGAGAGCATTTCGATGACATCCTGTTCCGAAAGGTTGGGATTGATATTGCGGCGCAGTCCCTTCATCAACTGTTCGAAAGCACGCCGATGCTTGCCGTCATCGGCTATCAATGCCTTGATGCGCTCGATGTGCTGTTCGGCGATCCCTGCGATATCTTTCGCCCACTGCTCCCAATACCGTTTCGTTCCGACTTTCGTCACCATCTTGGCATAGAAGACGTTTTGCAACTCTCCGAAAGTCATTGCCAGCTGACGGGCCATTGCCTGCGCGGCACCTTCGTTTTTGGAAGTGCCGTCTCCCGCACTTTGACTATCGTCCTTGCCGCCGATACCACCGAAAATAATATTCTTCGGCTTCTTTTTTGACAACTCGATCTTGTTGACTTCGGCATTGAAACGGTCATCGTGAGCGCGCAAAGCGTTCAATACCGTCCAAACTACTTTAAAATTGGGATGATTTTCCAGTACTTTATCTCCTTCTACTTCAGCAGGAACCACAACTGGGATGATGATGTAACCGTATTTCTTGCCTTCGCTTTTGCGCATGACGCGTCCCACGGATTGCACGACATCGACTTGCGAATTTTTAGCGGATACGAAGATTACGGCATCCAACGACGGAACATCGACGCCTTCCGAGAGACAACGGGCATTGGTCAGCATGCGGCATTCCATCTCGTTTTCGGGCTGATCCTTGAGCCACATCAGTTCGGCATCGCGTTTGGTTGCCGACATCGTGCCGTCGACATGGCGCGCTGCCACGTCGACCATCATGCCCTTGTCATCTTCGGGGATATCTTCCATGTAGGCGTCCTTACAATTGGAGAAAATAGCGGCCGTTTCTTTCGAACGTTTAATATTCTGGCAGAATGCCACGGCACGCCGCATTGGCAGCGGGTCGGCATCCTTAATGAGCCCCTCGTCGCCCAAAACCCGTTTCGACAGGGCATTGATGCATCCCACGAATTTCGAGGCATCATCTGTTTCGATGGTGCCGTCCTCGTTTTTGAGTGCACTTTGTAAAGCAGGAGTAATATCTTTCTCGCCGACAGCCAAAATTAGTACCTTATAGTCGGTCAGCAGATTGTTCTCGACCGCTTCACCGAAACCGATGCGATAAATTTCGTCGCCATACATCGACTGATCATCCATAGAACAAAGCACGGCATCGTTCAGCTCGGCTTTCCTTTTCGTTTCGTCTGTATAAAGGCGTGGTGTGGCGGTCATATAGATGCGTCGAATTGCGCGAATAAAATCGTTATCGTGTACCCTGACAAAAGCACTCTCATTATCGTCTTTGAGCGTTACACCCGTCGTGCGGTGCGCTTCGTCGCAAATAATCAGGTCGAATACGCCATAGTGGCCGTCCGTTTCATCGAGGAGTTTTTGTTGAGCTTTGGCAACGACCTCGATGGACTGATATGTCGAGAAAACGACAGTCATACCCTTTTTATCGATACGTTGTAAATAACACAATTGTTTTACGATCGAATTTACGTCGGTCGAAGCGGGCAATGCAAGATCCGTAATACTGACGGTATTGTCGTCGTTTTTCTCCTCCTGCTTCGAGACTTGAGCATCGGAACAGATACATACTGCATTGATCGGTTCTTTAGCTTGTTGGGCCCAAGCTTTAAGCGACTGTCCCAACAATGCGATAGACGGAACAAGAAAAAGAATAAGACCTGAATCATCGGTTTCTTTTTCGGCAATCTTCAGGGATGTGAAAGTTTTACCCGTGCCGCAAGCCATGATCAGTTTCCCGCGCTCGTGAAGCGGTTTCCGAGTGATCTCGTCGATTTTAAAATATTCGTGCGTTTTGTCGATCGCTTTTTGTTGATGAGGTTGCACTTCAAAAGGCTCGGGACGGGATGCCTCACCGAACATACCGAGTTCGAGGTGCTCCCAATCCACTTCGTCGCTTTCGAGGTCCATCAAATTCAAGCGTGCGACAGGAGGATTCTGATTCTTAATCGTTTCTTCTGCAAGGGAATTCCATTTGTTCGTCGTTGAAATCCACAAACGCTGTCTGAAATTTATGGTTTCACCATCGGCAACAAAACTACGCCCCGAAGTAGAAAGGAACGAATCTACAGCAGGTTTGTCGATATAACTGTCTACGGCGTAACACTTGCATTGAATAGCCCAATATTCTCCTTCGTAGGTTTTGGCAACCAAGTCAATCCCAGCATCTTTCCCTCCGAATTGATCATGGTAGGGGAATTCCATCCACAGCCATACTTCCTCGAAAATATTGGCATACAAGGCCGTCGTTTTCAGATAGCACTGCATTAGTCGCTCAAAACGAAAACCTTTGTCTCTCTGGGACAAAGCTTCTTTGCGGAATTTATTCAGTATTTTTGTAAAAGCTCGCGTATCCGTTGCCATTCTAAAATCATTTTTACATTAAAACAAAGATAGTTTTTTTCCCGACATGTACTCTCGTATAGATATTCATTACTAATCTATTCGCGATGTTTGTGAAAATTTCCGAGTTTATGGATGTTCGCTCGAATCACCGACAATGACGTAATAAATGCGGTCAAAAAATGTAACTTATTGTCAATATATTCATTTAACAAGAAAATGCTGTTTCATTACACTTCTTTTGAGGCTTTGCAGAAAATATTATTGTCTGCCCCGGCGAAAGGGAAAGAACTCTGTTTCCGGGCGACCCGGTACGACTGTTTCGAAGACCAGACTGAATTCCGTTACGGCATCGACCGGACGAGAGAGTTGATGGAAGAAATAGAGAAGGTGGATTTCACTGAAAAATTCGCATGGAAGGAGCAGCATTTCATCGCCCGTCATTTCGATAGCGACATCATTCTGGCGAGGATTCTATATCAGAAATAAGTCCAGCAGAATTGTGATTTGGACTTTCTTACTTTTGGCCATGGTTCATATCTTACGCCATAAAACGACATATAATCTTTACTCCAGGAATCGGAGTTTGCCACTTCCGCTTCGAGATTCAACAGCTACAAAAGACTCTCTCTGCTTGAAGTAGAAGAGGCAATTTGCCCTTGACATAGGCGAAATAGAGGAACGTCGTGCGGTTCAATGCAACGTAATTCAACGGTAGAATAAAAAGGTTGATGTAGGTGATTTTTGGTGTCGATAAGGCATCTTGTAACGCAGGATGCATTTGGTTGTGAAACCAGCCGAAACTCGGCATTTCGCGCACGACCACCAGCAGATTGTAGGCCGCGGCATTGTGGGGCGTGCCTCCGACCAACTTGCCGAAAAGCAGGATGTATCCGGGATCGAAATACCCGTCAGTCAGGTGATATACGATTCGGGCGGCTTCGGTAGGGACATATAGCAATTCGTGCGAAATGGTTGATTGGGCAGTTACAGAGGCAGCCGATGCGATTTGCGATTCGGCGATCGTTTTGGATTGTATGGGCTGAACAGTTGCAGCCGTTTTGGGGATTGTGGTATGCACAGGCTATCCATGCACGATGCTTTGATTCATTTCCATTGTTTTTGAATTTTCGGATTTGACAATAGTTGTGTTGTTCTTATCATACGCACGACATGACAAAAAGTATAAAGGTCTAATTGGCGGTTAGGTGTCTGGCGGATGTGAATGAAAATAAATCGGAATGTTGCGCGGCGGAAACCGCCGACGCTCGGTCTTCCGGCTTGTCTGCGTCGTAACGCGGACGGATAATTTCGTGAAATTATGGAGTATCGCCAACAAAACTACAGCGAAAAGAGAAAATATCCGGCAAAGTTATCTTCTCTTTTGGCTGTATGTTTTGAATGGAATACTACCGAAATAGGTACAAAAAATTAGTTTACTTTAGTCGGTTAGCTATATATAAGCTAAACCAAAGTAAACTAAATATAGGTAGGCATATTTGCCTTTCCGTATATGCCTATGATTTGATAGAAGTACTTACCTTTGCGTGGTGCAAAAAGTTTCAATGAGCGTATAACCTTAAGAAATCTACATTTGCCTATTTTCTCTTTTGGGTGCAAAATTCTCTATGGATAGCCAAACGATATTCTTCTGGTGAGGGTGGATAGTTGGAAAAATAACCTTCAACAACATTTTTATGCAACCATGTGCAAGGAATGAAATCAAGTGAAAAGTAAAAATCGAAGAATCTCCTAAAATACCGATTTTGTTCCTATTATGTTTCTTTTACGGGATTATCTTGTTGATATACTATTGATTGTATATGCATTCAAAAACATTTTCCAGATTTTAAGGAGCGACAAAGTTAACGCGCCGTTTCCGGCGAATCGTTACTTCAAAGGTACGAAACGAATCGTAAAAAGCAACGGTCGGATGTTCTGTTTTTGTAATTTTTCAATATCTTTTCGTCTTGTCCTGGAGTAAACAGCGCCCTCGTTCGAGCCTTTTTTGCCAGGAATCTGACGCACAAGGAACTCCCTGCACCGAGAACGCCTCACTCCGTCCGAAGGTCGGACGAGATGCAGGCCGTATGATGGACATGGTAAGGCGCGAACCCGGAAACAGCCCGCACCGGAAAGGAACGGACTATCTGCCTCGGCCTGCACGCCTGCTCGCGCACCTGTCACTATCGGCGAATAAACTCTCCATTTAATTAAAAATCTGTTACATTAACGCCGCAAACGTACAAATTATTTTGTAAATTGCATTCATACGAATTGTCCGTTTATGAGAGTATGGATCTTTTGCATCCTGTCGGCATGGATACTCGGTGCTTGCAATAGCAATCGAAAGTTTTCCGGATCGTTACTGAAGGCCACTTTGCAACAGGCGGACGGGAACACAGGGGAATTGATTGCCGTTCTGGAGCACTACGAAGATGATCCGCAAAAACGCGAAGCCGCCGAATTTCTGATAACGAACATGCTCGATCAGGTCGGTCTGGATTCGGCTTCCGTATCGAATGCCCAGCCCTATTATGATTTTTAACCGAGTATGTCGAGAAAAACGGGAAGTATGAAGACTCGCGCATTTACTATATTATTTGTGCGACAGTTTGCAAAAGGTACTTCCCGACTCGACAAAGCATATTGCCGAACATACAGGACGGACGCTAAGTTTTTGTCCGCACGTTTTCTGATCAACCATATCGACGACCGGTTCGATGTATGACGTAATGTTTCGTGGGAAGACCGAATCGACTTCGAAACATTTTGCAACTATATAAAAGTCGGCGATGATTACTGGGATGGAGGCCCAGTGCATTTCCGGGAAAATACTACGTTGAAAGACGCATATCTAGGATGTTTCATTAATTTATCAAAGATCGTGGAACATTGCTTATGTCTATGAGCAACTGTGATGAATGGTAAACGCGAGTTCTAAGCGTTGGATAATAGGGTTGTAATCGATTGGAGCGATTCGTTGCGTCGGGCATTCTTTCTTTGGTATCGGAAGTTGTCAGACAAAACGTTGAAAGTGGAGTTACATTTAATTGATACGGTAAAACTAGAGGTATACTTTGCATGGTTGCAAAAAAACACCTGCCTACATGCGGGTATTGATAAAATATAGGCTATATCATAATAATTTGGCAATAAAATGTGTGTAATTATTTTGTTAATTCAAATTCTATTTTTACCTTTATGACTAACACCAGATCCCTTTATTTTAAAATTTATTATAATATGATGAGAAACATTTTCTGGTTTATGTTCGTATCATTATTCTGTTGTACAGGATTGATTTGCAACGGGCAACAAATCACTCAACAAACAACGGTCACCGTCCTGAATGAAAACGGTTCTCCGGCGGTCAATGCAATCGCGTTCCGGCTGTCCAAAAACGATCTGGCGATACGACAGACCGTAATGGCCGATAGTGCGGGGCGGATCGTATTTCCGGGAAACGTCGATTTCGGCAAAGAGTTCGTCAAAATCACCGCATTCGGATATAAAGACATAGACATAACGGACGGCAGTCCATCGGAACCATTGAAAGTCGTATTCGCTCCGTTGTCGGTCCGTCTCGACGAATTTGTGGTTTCAGTCGAACAGAATACCGTTCAGAAAAGCGACAGACTGGTATTCAACATAGCCGGCACGAATCTGGCAAAGGGGAACAACATATACGAGGTATTGAAATTCGCTCCGCTGGTAAAAGAAGAAAACAGGCAACTGTCCATCATCGGCAAGGAATCGACTCTTTTATATATCAACGGACGGAAAACCAATGTTCCTGCCGAATCCATGAATGCCTATCTGAGGGGTATCCCCGCAGAAAATATCGCTAAGATCGAAGTCATAACGAATCCGGGAGCCACTTTGCGGGACTCCGGCAATACGGGCATTATCAACATAGAACTCAAGAAAAACGAGAACGACGGCGTGAAGGGAAGTCTCTATGTCGAGGACGTTCAGCGTAAAAACAATTCCCAGTACGGAAGCCTCTATCTCGACATGCAAAAGAAAAATCTGAATGTGACCGCAGGCCTCTACGTCAACCATTCCATCCAAGATGCCGTCAACGATACCGATTACGATTATTTCAATTCGGGAGACAAAGAACGCCTGCACGAGAACAACAATACCCGGAGCCTGATGACGGGAGGGAATGTGAGGGCAGACTATCGGATAAACCCAAACCATACGATAGGCATGGGGTTCGACGCCTTTCATACCGAAGGAAAAAACAGAACATTATCGGATATCTATTATGGAAAACTGAATTCTCCCTCCATCGACTCGGTCTATTATTCCGACAACAGAACGGATGCTCCCGTGTCGAGATATGCCGTCAACCTGAACTACCGAGGGAAAATATCCGAAAACGATTGGCTGACCATCGACTTGGACTATCTGCGGAACGACCGGGACAATACCGTTTTCAACAGCTATTTCCTGCACAGTGCGGAGGAACAGATTTTGCGGTCGAGATTCGAACAGTCGGGAACCGATGCTTTGAACAGCTATTCCGGCAAAATCGAATACAAACACGATTTCAATGCCAAGCACAGCCTGACGGCCGGATTCGAAGGCACCCGCACCGATTCCGAATCGGATTTTTACTATACTTCCGTCGTCGACGATCAATATATTCCCGACACGGGGAAAAACAATTTCTTCTCCTATCGAGAGACTTATATTGCGGGATTCCTCTCTTACAGTTGGCGAATCAACGACAAGTGGTCGGGAATAGTCGGTGCCCGTCTCGAAAATGTCGATGCCCGCGGCAACCAAAAAGCGACAGGAGACAAAATTACCAGACACGACCTGAATCTTATTCCTTCCCTATCCGTCATGTTCGCTCCGAATGCGAACCACCGGTTGTCTTATAACTTGTTTTCGATAGCGGCCCGGCCCGGATATTACTCTCTGAATCCTTTCGTCTTTTGGCTGAATCCTACGACCTACAAGGAGTTCAATCCCGACCTGAAAACAGCCCGGATGTACTCCAACGGTCTGACATATACGCTCAAAGGCGCCTATACTTTCCTGTTCAGTTACATGTATGTGGCCGACTGCACCAATAACTTTCAGATTCCGGTCGACGGCAAATACACAAAGCTGAAAAACCTCAACTACGGGGACCTGCATTCCTTCAGCTTAGGTTTCAACTGGAACAAATCCCTGCTGAATGACTACTGGTACGTCAAAATTGCCGCCAACGGAAATTACAGAAGGGATAAAGGACATGCGGAGTCGTTGGTTATCGACAATTCGGATTTCTATTACGACGCATCGATTTTCTCGAATATCGTACTTTCCAAGAAAAGCAACTGGAGCGTGACGGTCAATGCCTCTTACACGGGAAAAATGAAACTCGCTTACATGGAAATCGATCCCAAAGTACGTCTTTCGCTGGGTGTCAAAAAGATCATTACGCAGGATTGGGTGATAAATTTCGGGGTGAACAACTTGTTTCTCAACAGGAGTACGACAAAACAGACATACGACATTTACAGATTCCTAACCAAAGCCAAATACTATTCGACCGAAGCATTCGTAAACCTTTCCTACTCTTTCGGCAACAAGAAAAGCTCCGGAGCGCAGCAGAGAAGAAATTCATCGCAGGAAACCACACTGAGACTGAAAGAATAATCACATAAACCTCAGTCATCTGAGTTATTGTTTAACTTAAAACTTTTATTCTATGGATGCTAAACTTAGTAAATTGAGATTGTTTGTCGATTCTCTGGAAAGAGAAGAGATTAACGAAGAAGAGCAGGCTCTTATGCTTATGGGTGGATACGGCGGCGGTGGAGGTAATGTTGCATGCAACAATACCGGCGACTGCAGAGGAAGTAGCAATGTAAACAGTTGTACAAATGCCAACCTTTGCTAAATTTCTGTATTAAATTTTTATTCGGGAGGTATTTTACCTCCCGAATAAATCTCTGATCCTATAAAATTCGCTCAGCTATTATATTTTTCCCATTAATGGATCTGTTATGATGAAATACAGTATGTACAATACGCTTGTTTCGTTAACCGATAAATACTCTTTATTATACAACTCCTATTCGAATATTTATCTGGTTTTATCCTCTACATTAAGAAATGCGATTGAAAACTTTACGCTTGAAATCATAAACAAATTATACCCCGTTTTGTATTGTCAGCTTGTAGAGGCAGGATGCATTATAAATGACTCTGAAAACGAAATTGAATTAGTAGAAAAACGAATCAGAACAGTAGACCAAAATGACGATACTTTTTGGTTGACAATAAACCCGACAATCAACTGCAATTTCCGATGTTGGTATTGCTATGAAAAACACATCTCAAAGTCCAAGATGAATAACAATGTATTGAACAATACCTTGCTGTTTATGGATAAAACTGCATCTCAGCAAAACCTGAAAACATTTAATCTGAATTTTTTTGGAGGAGAACCGCTACTTTATTACCAGGATGTGGTTTTGCCTATCATGGAACATTATAATCGACTGCTAAAACGAAATTCGTTAGAAGGTTTTATCGGTTTTACAACCAATGGCTATCTGATTGATGACAAAATGATTGTGAGTTTCAAAGAAAATCGGGTAGATTCTTTTCAAATCACCCTTGACGGATTTGGGAAAGAGCATGATAAAACCCGCCATTTATATGGAGGGAAAGGGTCTTTCGACAAGATTGTGGAAAATATCATCAAATTGTTACAATGTGGTTTTCACGTTATTTTGAGATTGAATTATACGAGGAATAACGTTGCTGACATGCAACGGATCGTTCCATTATTCGATTCATTGTCTGTAGAAGAAAAGCAAAAACTTTCGGTCAACTTCCAACAGGTCTGGCAAGATAAAGATTCAGCCGAAGGAGAAATACGCAAACATAATGAAGTGGATAGTTGTATGGCGCTTTTTGACGATGCAGGAATACACACTTCGCATAATGTACATGATTATATTTGGAATTCATGTTATGCGGATAAAAAAAACCAACTTGTAATCAATTACAACGGGTACATATATAAATGCACTGCCCGGGACTTTAATGATGTGAATAAAGTAGGCATCCTTTCGGACGGAGGAACGGTTGATTGGGAGAGAGAAAAAATCGACCGATGGAGTAATATACGTTTTACTAATCCAGAATGTCGAAAATGCCGCATCGGAGCTATCTGTGCTGGCGGATGCACGCAACGGCATATAGAACTTTCCGGACAGAATGTCTGTCAATTCGGATACAGTGACAGGGAAAAAGACAATGTAGTATTGAATCATTTTTATAATCACATTATTCTGAATTCATGAGATTCCCAGTCAGAAGGCAATTGGAACTGACGGATTGTGGGCCGGTATGTATCCAAATCATTGCAGCCTATTACGGAAAAAATATTCCACTATCACAACTCAGAGAATATTGTAACGTAACACGTATCGGTATATCAATACAAGACCTTCTGACAGGGTGTAAAAGAATCGGCTTTGACAGTGTCGCAGCACATGTAAATATAAATGAGATAGGCAGAATGCCTTTACCCGCTATTCTATTCTGGAGGCAGGAACATTTTGTCGTGCTTTACAAAATAAAAAAGAGAAAAGGCACACGCTATTTCTACATTGTTGACCCTAGTTTCGGGAAAGCTTGTTTACCGGAAACAGACTTTCTACAGGATTGGACTGAGGATAATTTTCAGGGCGTAGTATGTGTGATAGAACCGACTGAAGATTTTTTCTCAATGCATAAAAGAGGGCGGACAAAAGAAATTATCAAGGAGACCTTAAGACCATTTCGTTTTTTAATAAAATACAAAAAGCACATTTATACAGCTCTGTTCTTCAGTGTTATTACCATTGTGTGTGCTTGGTTCATTCCTTTTGTATTGCAACGTATCATCGATAAAGGTATTGGCAACAAAGATCTACATTTGATTGTGTTACTACTTTTGGCTCAAGTGGGGCTTTTTATCGGAAATCTTATCTCTAACTTTCTCAGCAACACAATATTATTTAAAACGGGATTGCAAATTGGATTGGATATTACAACAAGCTATATCATCAAGCTTACCCGTCTTCCTATTAGTTTTTTTGACACCAAGCTAGGAACGGATCTGTTGCAACGTCTAAACGATGAAGATAAAATAAAAACATTCCTAACTTATACGGTAAACAATATTGTTTTAATGGGATTGAATTTTTTGGTATACTCCTCTATACTGCTCTATTATAATGCAAGCATATTTCTGATTTTTATTTTTTTTGTATCACTGACCATTATAATAGCAAAGATTACATTGATTAAGAGAAAATTGATCAACTATTCTTTATTCACCAAATATAGCGAAAAAAGAAACGTGGAATTTGAACTCACTGTTGGTATGATGGAGATTAAAACCAACAATGCTCACAAACTGTTTACAGACAAATGGGAAAACATTCAACAAAAAATAAACTCCTTGTCTATCAAAAATCTCTATCTAGAATATTGTTTAGGATCAGGAACCTCTTTTCTAAATATATTAAGAGATATTGTTATAACTGGTTCTTGCGCTTATCTCGTAATTAATGGACAGATGACATTAGGTATCATGATGACTATCACCTATGTGCTGGGGAGTTTGTCCGGCACAGTAACCCAGGTTACTGGTTTTATCAAAGGCTATCAGGATTCCAAGTTATCTTATGAACGAATAGAAGAGATTCAGAAAGTCCAAGAGGAAAATGATAAATGTGATATCACGCTCGCAGACAGTACACGGATTGAAAGTGGATTCTTTTTGGAAAACCTATCGTTCAAATATACCGGAACATTTAATCCTTATGTTCTTAACAATATCTCGGTAAAAATCCCTGTCAATAGAGTCACAGCAATCGTGGGTGCAAGCGGAAGCGGGAAAACAACTCTTATGAAACTATTGTTGTCATTTTATTATCCGCAGAAAGGCAATTTATATTTAGATGGGCAGAAAATGTTCAGGATAGACACAAATGAGTGGCACAAGCGATGTGGCGTAGTTATGCAGGATGGTTTTATTTTCAGTGGCACCATTGCTAAGAACATAGCTTTACATGAAGAAAAGCCAGACCTAAAAAGACTAGAAGAGGCAGCAAAAATAGCCTGTATAGATGTGTTTATTAATCGTTTACCTATGAAGTATAATACAAAAATAGGTAATGCAGGCATTGATTTGAGTGGAGGGCAAAGGCAACGTATTCTGATCGCAAGAGCAGTTTACCGAAATCCCGATTTTATTTTCTTTGATGAGGCAACTTCTTCACTTGATGCTAATAATGAGCAGAAAATCATGAATAATCTGAGAAAATTTTATAAAGGAAAAACGGTTGTGATTATCGCCCATCGGTTAAGCACAGTTAAAGATGCGGATAATATTATCGTTTTAGACAAAGGACGTTTGGCGGAAGAAGGAACTCACGATTCATTGGTGTGTCAAAAAGGAATTTACTATTGTTTAGTAAAAAACCAGTTAGAATTAGGACATTGAACTAGATTAAAACCATAATTAAAATTTAGCGGAGAAATAATATGTCACTGGCCATTGTAATCCCTTATTATAATATACACTTTTTTGATAAAACGTTATTTTCTTTATCCTGTCAGACCGACAAAAGATTTAAAGTGTATATAGGTAATAATAACAGCCCTAATGATCCAATGGAGTTAATAGATCATTATAAAGACGGATTGGATATTACTTATAAGGTTTTTAGAAATGAACGAGATCCTCGCCTACTAAGCAATCAGTTTATGCAATGTCTCTCTCTTATATCAGATGAAGAGTGGTTTATGATTTTAGGAGACGATGATATGTTAGATAGTGACGTAGTTGCCGAGTTTTATCGTAATTTGCCTCAAGTAGAGGCAGAGGGTCTACATGTTATCAAATTTTCCTCTGCTTTACTCAACGAGTACGATGAAATCATTTCTAACGCGTTCAGTCTATTACCAACGGAGAGTTCGACCGAACTTTTTTTTAATAAGATAATAAAAGGGAAAGTGCGATCATCTTTGAGTGAACACATTTTCAGAACTTCACAATATACGAAATATAAAATTCCGCAGTATAGTTTAGCATGGCATTCAGATGACATGATGATTATGCAATATTCTGATTTCAAAAATATTGCATGTATCTCTGATTCTGTTGTTTTTATTAGGTTTTCTAGTAAAAGTATCTCTGGGCAAACAAAATTATATATCAAAGAGAAAAAAGAAGCCTCAATTGACTTCTACTCCGACTTGTTATTCAGGTATCATAAAGAGTTCGATAATGATCAACTTCGTACTATATTGGGTCAATTGTTTTCATTTCTTTTAATGACTTATAATCCGTTTGTTTTCTACAAATATTTGCACTACGGGATAGATTTATTAGGGACGGAATGTGTTAGAACTGAATTATTAAAAGCTAAATACACTAGA
>OJPW01000772.1_pt1 | contig 23583 bp, 19 predicted proteins | sample 1598571 | NCBI WGS metagenome assembly OJPW01 (sample SAMN03922493, study PRJEB24848) | human gut metagenome | isolation source: stool sample | host: Homo sapiens | place: Germany | collected 2011-05
GGTGTTAGCCGATGGCAGGAAGAAAGAGCGACTTCACTCTCACGAAGCTCGATGATTTATTTACCACGCAGGCACAGAGGGATGAAGAACAGCTTTCAAAAATCCGAGATATTCCGTTAGAGCTGATTGATGATTTCCCCGACCACCCGTTTAAGGTCAGGGACGATGAAGATATGATGCAGCTTGTGGAGAGTGTCAAGGAAAGAGGGGTTATTACTCCGGCAACGGTAAGGCAGAAAGAGGACGGCAGATACGAACTTGTTTCAGGACACAGACGAAAGCGAGCTTGTGAACTGGCAGGATTTGAAACCCTGAGAAGTGAGATTGTAGACCTGAACAGAGATGAAGCGACCATTTTAATGGTTGAGAGTAATTTTCAGAGGTCAGAGATATTGCCAAGTGAAAAAGCCTTTGCCTATAAAATGCGTTTGGAAGCAATGAAAAGGCAAGCAGGCAGACCGAGCAAAGAAAATGCATCCCCAGTGGGGATTGATTTACGAGGAAAGCAAAGTCTTGATTTAATGAGCGAGGAATGTGGCGACAGTAGAAATCAGATACACCGTTATGTCCGCCTGACAAACCTTGTTCCCGAGCTGCTTGAATTTGTTGATGAGGGGCGTATTAAAATGCGTCCTGCCGTAGAACTTTCTTATCTTGATGAAGATTGCCAGCGTGATGTGGTTGACGAAATCGACCTGAATGACGCAACCCCGTCACACGACCAGACAATCCGTATGCGAAAGTTATTCAACGAGGGCAACCTTACAACAGAAGCAATCCACGCTGTTATGTCTGAGGAAAAGCCGAACCAAAAGGAAAAAATCGTGTTGAGGGGCGATAGAGTAAGACAGCTTATCCCGAAAAACATTCCCGTCAGTCAGACAGAGGATTTTGTCTGCAAAGCATTGGAGTATTACAACAAGTTTTTGCGTAACCGTGCAGAACGTGACAGCAGATAGCCTGTTTTACAGTTCCCCTTTCTCACACTCTAACCCCTTAGTTATATTTTTACCTACCGAAAATGATATATACTATCTCACTTGAATATAACTATCTCAAAGTATATGTCTATCTCTAAGGGGCAATCGCACAGTATGAACGGACTGGAGGTGTATGGTAAAATGAAAAATTAACGAAAAATCCGCATTTGTTTTTCGGCAGGTAAATCTTGTCGTAAAAGAAAATCCACAAAGGCACATCGTAGCGATACGGTGTGTTTTCAATTTTTACAGGAGGAAACGCAATGATAAAGTCAAAATTCAAAAGAGTCACGTCGCTTTTCTTGGCGACCCTTATGTGTGTGACCACTTTTGCAGGCATTGGCTCGACAACAGCATATGCTGCTTCGGGAGAAAAAGCCGATGTTTATATGGTCGATTTCCCTCGTGATGGCGATGCTAATTACGATGGGGTATGGGGACACAGCAATTTGACCTTGAAAAATGGTTGGCATACCGGACGTTCCAATTTTACCAATCTTAAGGCTATTGGCTCATACTCAGGCAATGTTGCTTATTGTATTGAGCCGGGAATTTCGCTCAAGGTCGGTCAGACAATGAATAAGTATGACGAAAATTATTTTAATAACCTTGCATCCAATGGAGTTATTTCCGGAGATGAAATCCGTCTTTTCGTTGGTCGTATTTTACAGTATGGCTATCGTGGGACAATCTCGACATCTTGGAGGTCACAGAATGAAGCAGCAGCAAACAGCATTGCACAGGCTTATGCCACACAGCTTCTTATCTGGGAAACTGTTATCGGAGAGCGTGATGTGAACTTCAATCATGTAGCAGCCAGTGGTTGCAGCAATGTGAAAGATGTCATCAATGCAAAGCATCCGCTCCGCAATAAGATTTTCAGTTATTACAACAGTATGGTGCAGAGTGTACAGAACCATGCGACCATACCAAGCTTTTGTAATAAATCATCCGGTTCGGCAAAGACAATAGAACTTGAGTGGAACGGAAGTAAGTACACAACTACCCTGACAGACTCAAACAATGTGCTGTCCAAATATAATTTCAAGGCAAGTATCAGTGGAGTAAGTTTTTCAGTGAATGGTAACAAACTTACGGTTTCTATGGATACTGCACCGAGTAAGGAATTTACGATTACCGCAACGAAGAAAAATGCAGTCCGCAGAGGTGTGGTTGTATGGTCAGAGGGCAAACACGGTCAGAACTCCAGTGTGCAGGATGTTGTCAGCTATGCTCAGGAAGTAAGCGACAGTATCAACGGTTATGTGAAGATGAAAGTCAGCTATGGTTCTTGTCAGATTGTAAAGACCAGTGAGGACGGTAAAGTTGACGGTATTAACTTCACAATTACCGGAAACGGTATCAATCAGACAGTTACAACAGCTAATGGCGGTAAGTTCCAGATTGATAACCTTATGCCGGGTATCTATACTGTAACCGAGCAGGCATACGATAAGTACGAGCCGCAGGAAACACATAGAGTTACTGTTGTAGCAGGACAGATTGCAAAGGTCACTTTCAATAACAAATTGAAGCGTGGCGACCTTCAGGTAGTGAAGTCCTCAGAAGATAACCTTGTTGAAGGTGTGAAGTTCCATCTTTTCGGTACTTCTCTTTCCGGTGATGCTGTTGACCAGTATGCAGTTACAGACAAAAACGGTGTGGCAACTTTCAAAGATGTGCTTATCAGTGGTTCTGAACCATATACCCTTGAAGAAGTAGACACAGCTATCCGTTATGTCGTACCGAAAAATCAGACTGCACCAGTGAAGTGGAAAGAAGTAACCACAAGAAACTTCAATAACATTTTGAAGAAGTTTACTGTAACAGTCACAAAGAGCGACGCTGAGAAGGGCGAAGCACAGGGCAATGCCAAACTTTCGGGAGCAGTTTACGGTATCTATAAGGGCGAAACGCTTGTAGATAAGTATGTTACTGATGAAAACGGTCAGTTCACTACCAAAGAATATGTTTGTGATACCGACTGGACAATCCGAGAAATTACACCGAGTGAAGGCTATCTCCTTGATAAGACCATTCACAAGGTAGGTGCAGACCCGAAACTTTATGAGGTGGAACACAACCTTACTTCCAATGATGTAACCGAGCAGGTAATCAAAGGCAATGTGGCTATCATCAAACATACCGATGACGGAGAAACAAAGATTGAAACACCTGAAAAGGGTGCTTCCTTTGAGATTTATTTGAAATCTGCCGGAAGCTATGACGCAGCCAATAAAGACGAGAGAGATACCATTGTTTGCGATGAAAATGGCTTCGGTCAGACAAAAGATATGCCGTATGGTATTTATACCGTACACCAGACTTCCGGTTGGGAAGGCAGAGAGATGATGGACGATTTTGATGTGTTCATTTCACAGAACGCACAGACCTACCGTTATCTTATCAATAACCGTAACTTTGAGAGCTTTGTCAATGTAGTCAAGGTGGACGCAGAAAGCGGAAAGAGTATTCCGTATGCAGGAGCAGGATTTAAGATTTACGACCCGCAGGGTAATCAGGTCAAAATGACCTTTACTTATCCGACACCGACCACGATTGATGTGTTCTATACCGATGCAAATGGTTCTCTTGTCACACCTGAGAAACTGGATTACGGCAAGGGGTATTCTATCGTAGAGGTACAAGCTCCATACGGATATGTACTTGATGATACTCCGGTATATTTTGATATTACCGAAGAAAATTCCACAGAGGAAGGCGGCGTAACTGTTGTGAAAGTCAATAAACCGAATATGGCACAGAAAGGTACTATCACGGTTGAAAAAACCGGAGAAGTATTTAGTGGTGTCAATGTAAGTGGTTCTGAGGACAGTGATGTTATTTATCAGCCTGTTTATGAAGTGACAGGACTTGAGGGAGCAGTTTATGAAGTCCGTGCTGCGGAAGATATTAGCACACCGGACGGTACGCTCCGCTGTTCAAAGGGCGAAGTGGTAGATACTATCACAACAAGCTCCGATGGATTTGTGAAGAGCAAAGAACTTTATCTCGGAAAATACGAGGTCAAGGAAATTACCGCACCTTATGGAATGGTAGTCAGTGGCGAAACCCATACGGTTGAGCTTACTTATGCAGGTCAGAATATCTCTGTTACCGAAACTTCCACATCGTTCTATAACGAAAGACAGAAAGTGCAGGTAAGCCTTGTAAAAGCCATTGAAAAGGATAAGACATTTGGTATTGGCGACAACGGAGAAATCAAAAACATCAGCTTTGGTCTTTATGCCGCAGAAGATATTGTATCTGCAAGCGGTACAGTTATTCCGGCTGATGGACTGATTGAGATTGTCAGCGTAAATGAAAATGGAACTGCTGTTATGAAGTCAGACCTTCCGTTTGGCAAATACTATGTCAAGGAGATTGCAACCGATGAGCATTATGTTCTCTCTGATACGAAATATCCGGTTATGTTTGAATATGCAGGTCAGGATACCGCAACAGTTGAAATCAAAGTGAATGATGGAAAAGAAATCAAGAATGAACTTATCTATGGTTCTGTATCAGGTAAGAAGATTGACGAGAACGGAGAAGCACTTGAGGGTGCTGTTATCGGTATCTTCAAAGCCGAAGAAACAGAATTTACAAAGGATACTGCACTTATGACGACTACCTCTGCAAAAGACGGTAGTTTTTCTTTTGCAAAAGTTCCTTATGGCAAATGGATTGTAAGAGAAATCGAGCAGCCAAAGGGATTTGTTCTTGATGAAAAAGCGTATGAGGTCAATATCAGCAAAGCCGAGCAGGTAGTTGAAATTGAGATTGTCAATGAGTATGTTCACGGCAATATCAGACTCACGAAGATGGACGCTGAATATCCAGATAACAAACTTACGGGTGCAACCTTTGAGGTATATAAGGACACCAATGAGAACGGAAAGATTGATGATGGCGATGAACTTATCGGAAATCTTGAAGAAACCGAAACCGGAATTTATGAGATGAAAGAGCTGCTTTACGGAAAATATATTGTTCGTGAAACCAAAGCACCGGAGGGCTTCCTGCTTGATAAGGGAGAATACTCTGTTTTCATTGAGAAAGACGAAACAACTTATTCCGTTGAGAATAAGGCTGGTGTTGGATTTATCAATGAAGCTATGCGTGGAACACTGAAAATCGTCAAGACATCTTCAGATGGTAAGGTTAAAGGTTTTGCGTTCAGAGTAACCGGAGCAAACGGTTATGATATGACATTTGAAACAGATAAGAACGGCGAAATCGTGATTGAGGGACTTCGTATTGGCGAATATACCGTATCAGAAGTGGCAAACAATGCGTCTGCCGCATATATCACACCTGCCGACCAGAATGTTACTATCAAACTTGATGAAACAGCCGTTGTAAAAATGCACAATGAGTTAAGAGATACTCCGAAAACAGGAGATGATACCAATATGAAACTTTGGTATGTCCTTGCCGGACTTTCTGCTGTCGGTATCGCTGTAACTTCTGTTGTTGCACACAAAAAGAAGAAAAAGGAGAGTAACGAGTAATGGAAGCAAAGACAATTATCGCTATCGCATTAGTCGCCGTTATTGTCGGCGGCTTTATCTTTCTTCAGGTTAAAAACCGTAAGAAGTAAGTAACAAGCGAACATTAACCAGTCGGGGCAGAGCGTAAAAACTCTGTCCCTTTAATTTTTGGAGGAACATTATGAAACAACAGAAAACGGTGGAGAGCCGAGTGCTTGAAATCTTAAAGGAATGCCCGATGTCGAGGTATGATGATATGCTTCTCATTCTGCATTATTACAACCAATACGGATATATACCTGCCGGAAATCTTCCGCTTGAGGATATTGTATTTAATTACCGAGCATACGGACTTCCTTGTTTTGAAACCATACGCAGGGCAAGGCAGAGAGTACAGTCCCTTTTTCCTGAGTATTCACGTAATCCGCAGAAAGAAGAACAGAGCGGCAGTATTTCTATTGTAATCAACATTAGCTAAGGAGGTATTTTCGTGAAAGACAAAGCAACTTTTCAGAATAAGGTCAAGGTGCTGAATAAACTCTTTGACTCCGGTTGTGATACGGAGAAAAAGTTGCAGCAGCTTGATATGGAAGCAATCCTGAAAATCCCGAATATCACGATTCCTGATATGGGTGTGATTATGGAGCTTCAGAAGAATACAAAGTCCGGTAAACTCTTTTCGTATTTGGGCGGCGGTTCTGATGAAGCAACAAAAATGAGAGGTAAGGAAAATGAAGCAACAGGAGAATAGAGCAGAGCCGCAGGAAAAGCAAATTCGATTTATAGACAGTCATTACAACTTAAAATTCTATATTCCCGATGGTGGAAAAATCAGGATTACTTTTCGTGATGGACACACAGCAGACAGAGTGTGCAAGTATATTGATGACTACCATTTGTATGTCGGAAATTGCTGCTATCATATATGCGAGTTTGCTGAAAAAATGGAGCTTAGTGGAAGCAAAGTTGAACCTATCAATCAATCCGAACCGTCAAAAAACAAGACCAGAAACAGAGAAAAACAGCGATAAGGAGGTGCAAGAGTAATGGCACGAAAATATGACCTTATTTCTGAGCTTTACAACCGCACCTGCAAAACGGTTGTGTCAAATCCTCAGAACTGGCAGGCATTCTTAGCTTCGGCTTGCCGAAATTATAAGTTACGCTATGACGAACAGCTTCTTGTATATGCACAGCGACCCGATGCAACAGCGGTTCTTGAGATAGAGCAGTGGAACAAAATTTTTGGCAGATGGGTCAACCGAGGTGCAAGAGGTATTGCTGTTTTTGCTGATGAGAACCGTTCACGGCAAAGACTGACACATTACTTTGATATTTCAGATACTCACGAAAGCAGATATTCAAGAACAGTCCCGATTTGGGATATGCGTCAGGAATACGAAGCTGATGTGATTGAAACATTGGAAAGCACTTTCGGAGAGATTGAGAATAAGAGCAGTCTTGCCGAAGCAATTATGGGAGCAGCAAGAAATGCGGCAGAGGATAATATCCCTGATTATCTGCAAGACCTTTACTATGCAACCGAGGGCAGTTCCTTTGAGGAAGTGGAAGAGGATATTGTGGCTTTCATTTATAAAAATGTCGTGACAAATAGTGTGGCATATATGATGATGTCAAGGCTTGGCGTTGATACGGACGGTTATTTTGAACTTGATGATTTCAGAGATGTTACTAACTTCAATACGCAGGAAACACTCAATGCACTTGGATTTGCTACCAGTGATATTGCAGAAATGGGATTGACGGAAATATCTAAAACAATTACTGCACTCAACCGTCAAAATCGCATAATTGTCGGTCAGGACAGAAATGAATACAATAAGGTTGAAAATAACGACGAAAGGAGTTTGGACAATGAACGAACTGACCTACACGATGGTGGGCGATTACAGCCTTCCGAACCTGAAACTTCCCCAGCAGCCGGAAGTGACGCTGGGCAGATACGCTCAGATGAGGAGAGAGTTTCTGAAGGAACATCACAGAGTCCTTTACTACAATCTCCTGACGAGGGGCGAACTGACACAGCACTTGGCGGAAGTGGAACAGAGAGCCAGCAAGATGGAGGAAACAATCCTGAGCCAGATGGCACAGAAAGAGGGAGTGACCGAACAGATGAAAGCGGAGGATATGATGAAATGGGTTCGTCTGATGAACTCCCTTCGCAGCTCGGCACAGGAAATCGTGAAAGCGGAAGTGATATTCGCTTAGAGTATTACGATAGAACGCACGAGGATAAAAGCCTTCCGTTCTTTGGACGTGATGAAGTAATCAATGAAATTCTCAGAACGACACCACATTTGTCAGCAAGTCTGGAAGAAATCAAAGATTATTATGAACGTAATCCTGATAACAAAGACCGCACAGAGTATGTAAAGAGTATTTTCAATAATGATTATACCGAACTTACTTTAGAGGATGGCAGGACAGTAGGGTACAAGACCTTTGAAAACGTTCTGCATTTGTGGGAGGGCAAATACGACAGCAGAACCGCACAGAGCTTTTATGATTGGGCTGTTATTGCCCGACATTTTGAAGCTATGCGATTACTGGGAGAATTAAGTGACAGCATAAAACCATTACCGTCAATGGACGGTCAGATGACATTCATATTAGACGGTCGGGCAGAGGAAAAGAAAACCTCTGCCTTTACTTTTTCTCAGGAGATTATCGACGCTGTTCTTGCGAATGGAAGCGGATTTTCTGAGGGAAAAATGCGTATCTATGAGCAGTTTGAAAAAAGCCTTTCTGCAAAAGAAAATGCCGACTTCTTGAAAAATGAATACGGTTGGGGCGGTTCTTATCCCGTCATAATCGGAGCAGGCATTGATGAGAGCCACGATGGAAAAGGTATTACGATTACGAAAGGTATCGGTAAAGAGAAGCCACATATCACGCTTTCGTGGTCGCAGGTGGAGAAGCGTATCGGGGAACTTATCCGAATGGACAGATACTTAAATCCAAAGGAAAAAGAACACTATCCTCAGTGGCTCGAAAGCCAAGAGGAACGCAGAGCCAAAATCGAGGAAACGAAAAGAAACCGTGAGATACTCTCTAATGCACCACCGGAGCAGGAACTAGCCGAAAAAGAACCTGAAGAAGCGGAAATATCGCAAGATGTGAAATATGAATATCATCTTGGCGATAAGGTGTATATCGGTGCTTCTGAGTACGAAATCTTATCTGTTGATGATGAGAGAGTAATGCTCTATGACTATGATATGCCACTGTTCAATAAGGAATTTTCACGCACAGAGTTTGACAGAAAAGTGCGTGAGAATCCGATGAATGAGCATTTGATTGTAAAGGAAGAACCTGCCGAAGAAAGAAATGAAAAAGAGCCTGAGCCGGTAGTTCCCGCTTGGGAGCAGAAGAAAAAAGTCAAAGGTTTTGACTTGCACCCTGATGTGTCTATGGCAGAACGTCACACCTTTAATCTCAGAGAAAATGAGGTTGAAACAGTTGGTAAAAAGGAACGCTTCCGCAGAAATATTATGGCGATACAGCTTCTTAAAAAATGTCAGGAAGAAAACAGATTTGCCACTCCTGAAGAACAGATTATCTTATCAAAGTATGTCGGTTGGGGTGGGCTTTCAGAAGCCTTTGATGAAAATAATTCAGCGTGGGCAACGGAATATCTGGAACTTTCTTCGGTATTAACACCGGAGGAATATGCTTCGGCAAGAGAAAGCACATTGACTGCGTTCTACACGCCGCCTGAAGTTATCACAGCCATTTATAAGGCAATGGAGCAGATGGGCTTTAAGGAAGGCAACTTGTTAGAGCCGTCCTGCGGTATCGGTAATTTCATCGGTATGCTGCCGGACGCAATGCAGGACAGTAAGATTTATGGTGTGGAACTTGATACGATTTCCGCAGGGATTGCACAGCAGCTTTACCAGAAAACAACCATTGCGGCACAAGGATTTGAAGAAACCAATCTGCCGGACAGCTTCTTTGATGGAGTGGTTGGCAATGTGCCTTTTGGAGATTTTAAGGTGTTAGATAAAAGGTACGACAAGCATAAGTTCCTGATACACGATTACTTTTTTGCCAAGTCCCTTGATAAGTTAAGACCCGGCGGTGTGATGGCTCTTGTAACGAGCAAAGGCACAATGGATAAGGAAACTTTAGCAGTACGAAAGTATATTGCACAGAGAGCAGAGCTTCTTGGAGCAATTCGATTGCCGAATAATACCTTTAAGGGTAATGCAGGAACGGAAGTCGTTTCGGATATTCTTATCCTGCAAAAGCGTGACAGACTGATAGATATTGAGCCGGATTGGGTTCATCTTGATGCCGATGAGAACGGAATTAAGATGAACTCGTATTTTGTGCAGCACCCCGAAATGATACTTGGAGAAATGAAAATGGTATCGGGGCGTTTCGGTATTGAAGCAACTTGTGTGCCGTATGAAAATGCAGACCTTGCAGCACAGCTTGATGAAGCAGTAGCAAACATTCACGGAGAAATCACGGAATATGAAACTGAGGAAGAACTGGAGGAGGAAGATAATTCTATTCCGGCAGACCCGACAGTGAGAAACTTTTCCTATACGGTGGTAGACGATAAAATCTACTATCGTGAAAATTCCCGTATGACTCCGGTGGAAGTGTCGGCAACCGCAGAGAACCGAATTAAGGGTATGATTGCTATTAGAAATTCCGTCAGAACGCTGATTGAATTGCAGACAGAAGATTACCCTGACAGCGAAATCAAAGCGGAGCAGGAGCGATTAAACAGACTTTATGATACCTTTTCAGGTAAGTACGGACTCATTAACAGCCGTGCAAATACTTCTGCTTTCTCGCAGGACAGTTCATTCTCTTTGCTTTCCGCATTGGAGATAATCGGAGAGGACGGAGAACTGGAGCGTAAGGCTGATATGTTTTCTAAGAGGACAATTAAGCCGCATACTCCGGTTACTTCTGTTGATACGGCAAGCGAAGCGTTGGCGGTATCTCTTGGAGAAAAAGCCACGATTGATATGGACTATATGATGGGGCTTTCGGGTAAATCGGAGAATGAAATCTTTGAGGACTTAAAGGGTGTTATCTTCCTAAACCCGCTTTATGAGTATGGAAATTCTTACGAACCGAAGTATCTGATGGCTGATGAATACCTTTCGGGTAATGTCAGGGAAAAGCTGAAGATTGCAAAGAACTCGGCAGAACTCTATCCGGAAGATTATAAGGTCAATGTAGAAGCACTTCAAAAGGTGCAGCCGAAAGACCTGACTGCAAGTGAAATTTCCGTGCGACTTGGTGCAACTTGGCTGCCACAGGACGATGTGCAGGAGTTTATCTTTCATTTGCTTGAAACACCACGTTATGCACAGTGGAATATCAAAGTTCACTTCTCTCCATTTACGAGTGAGTGGAATATTGAGGGCAAATCTTACGACAAAGGAAATGTAAGGGCATATAACACTTACGGAACTTCCCGCATCAATGCCTATAAGATTATCGAGGAAACACTGAACTTAAAAGATGTGCGTATCTTTGATTATATCGAAGATGATGAGGGAAAGAAAAAAGCTGTCCTGAATAAAAAGGAAACAGCGATTGCTCAGTCGAAGCAGGAAATGATTAAGCAGGAATTTCAGGACTGGATATGGTCTGACCCTGAACGAAGGGAAAGGCTTTGCAAATCCTACAATGAGAAATTCAATAGCGTCAGACCTCGTGAGTATGATGGAAGTCATATCATCTTCAATGGTATGAATCCTGAAATTGAACTCAGGGAACATCAGAAAAATGCGGTTGCTCATATCCTTTACGGAGGAAATACACTTCTTGCACACGCAGTCGGAGCAGGAAAAACTTTTGAAATGGTAGCGGCAGCACAGGAGTCGAAAAGGCTTGGGCTTTGTAACAAGTCACTGTTTGTTGTACCAAATCACTTGACCGAACAATGGGCGGCTGAGTATTTGCAGCTCTATCCGGCGGCGAATATTCTTGTCGCAACAAAGAAAGATTTTGAAACCAAGAACCGTAAAAAGTTCTGCGGCAGGATTGCAACTGGAGATTATGACGCAGTTATCATCGGACATTCACAGTTTGAAAAAATCCCGGTGTCCATTGAAAGACAGAGGGCAATCTTAGAACAGCAGCTTGAGGAGATAACCGGAGGAATTGCGGAACTCAAGCGAAACCGAGGGGAAAACTTCTCCATAAAGCAGCTTGAAAAGTCAAAGAAATCTATCAGGCAGAAACTTGATAAACTCAATGACCAGACGAAAAAAGATGATGTTGTAACCTTTGAGGAACTTGGTGTAGACAGGCTTTTTGTTGATGAAAGCCATTATTACAAGAACCTTTATCTTTATACAAAAATGCGTAATGTGGGCGGTATCGCACAGACGGAAGCACAGAAATCTTCCGACCTCTTTATGAAGTGTCGTTACCTTGACGAGATTACCGGAGGGCGAGGAACCGTATTCGCAACGGGTACACCTATCTCAAACAGTATGGTGGAACTCTATACGATACAGCGATATTTGCAGTACAGCACGCTTGTGAAAAATGGGTTGCAGCACTTTGATGCCTGGGCTTCCACTTTCGGAGAAACCATTACGGCAGTGGAACTTACACCGGAAGGATATAATTTAGTAGGACGATAAATAATGCGTTCCTAAATTGAAAATAGGCTATCAAAATCGGTTTTGGAACTTCAAAAAAATCTTTTAATTTTCTTGAAAAACAGTTCCGCTTTGCACCCCTATTTTCTCCTATTAGCAGAGGGAGTAATCCCTGTAATGCTAAATCAGATTACATAAAGAAAGGAGGATAAGAGAATGTCAAGGACTTCAAAGATTACAGCAATTTATGAGCGTTTATCAAGAGATGATGACCTCAATGGTGAGTCAAATTCAATCACCAACCAAAAGCAATACTTGGAAGATTACGCCCGAAGAAATGGCTTTACGAATATCCGTCATTTTACTGACGATGGTTTTTCGGGTGTGAATTTCAATCGTCCGAGTTTTCAGGAGTTGATTAAGGAAGTAGAAGCAGGAAATGTCGCAACGATTATTGTTAAGGATATGAGCCGATTAGGACGAAACTATCTGCAAGTCGGCTTTTATACGGAAGTTCTGTTCCCACAGAAAGATGTCCGTTTTCTTGCAATAAACAACAGCATTGACAGTAATAATGCTTCTGATAATGACTTTGCCCCATTTTTGAATATAATGAACGAATGGTACGCCAAAGACACAAGCAATAAAATTAAGGCTGTGTTTGATGCTCGTATGAAAGACGGAAAGCGTTGTAGCGGTTCAATTCCCTATGGATATAACCGATTAGCAACCGACAAACAAACGCTTGTCGTTGACCCTGTGGCTTCTGAGGTGGTAAAGCGTATCTTTCTGCTTGCCAACGAGGGCAAAAGTCCGAGAGCAATCGCTGAATTGCTTACCGAAGAAAAGGTTTTAATTCCGGCTGCACACGCAAAGGAATATCACCCCGAACAGTATAATGGAATAAAGTTTACAGACCCGTATCTTTGGGGAATGTCAACCATAAGAGCGATTTTAAGCAGACAGGAATATCTCGGTCATACTGTTTTGCGTAAATCGGTCAGCACCAATTTCAAACTGCACAAAAGAAAGAATACCGATGAAGATGAACAGTATGTATTTTATAATACGCACGAGCCTATCATCTCGCAGGAACTTTGGGACAGCGTTCAGAAGCGAAAGAAACGAGCGAACAGGACAGCAGCCAAAGGTACGCATAGCAACCGTTTAAGCGGTTATCTGTACTGTGCGGATTGTGGCAGAAGAATGACCCTGCAAACGCATTACAGTAAAAAAGACCGTTCGGTGCAGTATTCTTACCGTTGCGGTGGGTATGCAAGCAGAGTAAACTCCTGCTCTGCCCATTCAATTAGTGCTGATAATGTTGAAGCCTTGATATTATCGGCTGTCAAACGATTATCAAGATTTGTTCTGAATGACGAAGAAGCCTTTGCAAAGGAACTTCAAGCACTTTGGAATGAAAAGCAGACAGAAAAGCCAAAGCACAATAAATCGGAATTGCACCGTTTTCAGAAGCGATACGATGAATTGTCTAAACTTATTCGTGGCTTGTATGAAAATCTTGTTTCGGGATTACTGCCCGAAAGACAGTATAAGCAACTGATGAAGCAGTACGATGACGAACAGGCTGAACTGGAAACGAAGATTGAGGAAATGGAAAAGGAACTTACCGAAGAAAAAGTAAATGCTGTTGATATTAAGCATTTCATTTCTTTAATTCGCAAGTGCAAAGAGCCGACAGAAATTTCCGATTTGATGTTTGCTGAACTCATTGACAAGATTGTGGTTTATGAAGCAGAGGGTGTGGGAAAAGCAAGGACACAAAAGGTTGATATTTACTTCAACTATGTCGGGCAGGTCGATATTGCCTATACAGAAGAAGAACTTGCTGAAATAAAGGCACAGGAAGAACAGATTGAGATGGAACGCTTGGCAAAACAGCGTGAGCGTGAAAAAGCCTACCGAGAGAAGCGAAAGGCGAAAAAACTCGCTGAAAACGGTGGAGAAATCGTCAAGACAAAGATATGTCCTCACTGTCAAAAAGAGTTTGTGCCTACAAGTAACCGACAGATATTCTGTTCAAAGGATTGTTGCTATCAGGCAAGGCAGGATAAGACAAAAGCCGACAGAGAAGCAGAAAAAGGAAATCATTATTATCGTCAGCGTGTATGTGCTGTGTGTGGCAGTACCTACTGGCCTGCACACAGTCAGCAGAAATTCTGTTCCGAAGAATGTCAAAAGCAAAATCACAACGAGAAATCTTTGGAATTTTATCACAAGAAGCGAAAGGAGAAATCAGAATGCAAAGATTTATTACAGACGAAAGAACTGGTATCCAGTACGAACTCATCGGAGATTATTACTATCCCTGCTTGACGATAGAAAACGAAGAACCGCCTACGCTCACAAAATACGGAAGAATGAGGGAAAGATATTTGAGGGAGCATAGGAAAGTCTTATATTGCAATCTGCTTACAAGCGGAAAGTTATATGAACACCTTGCTGAAATTGATACTTCGGCGTGTAATATGGCGGAGTATCTGATAAAGGAAATGGCAAGAAAACAAGGTGTGACGGAACAACTGAAAGCGGAGGATATGATGAGATGGGTCGGATTGATGAATAATATCCGAGCCTGTGCAGATGAGATTGTATTGAACGATATTGTGTATTCCTAATAGCATACCAGCCGAAAAGGAACTGCTGTCTTTACTGATGGCAGTTTTCTTTTTCGGGAAGTATTCAAGAAGTCATTAAGTCGTGAGTGTAATGGAAGTGGTTAAATTGAAAGTTCATAAAGATGGTATGATGTGTTAAAATGAGAGTGATGAATTGTAATTTTCCGCATTGAATATTAAGAGACTTGTAGGTGTAAGCCTTTTGCTGTTTTATTATATTCTTTCAAAAAATGAAAGCTAATCTTTGAATAAATATTTTTTGAATTTAAGTGACGCTTGACACATTTTTCCCGTTTATTAGGGTGAAAGGCCTTAATACAAGGGAAAGGAGGAGAAGCCTATGGATGATAAGCAGATATTAGATTTATATTGGGAGCGCTCCGAAGCTGCTATATCCGAAACTTCAAAAAAATACGGAAAGTATTGCAGATACATAGCCTTTAATATTCTTCACAATGACGAAGATAGCGAGGAATGTGTAAATGATACTTATTTAAGAGCTTGGAACAGCATACCGCCTAACCGTCCATCTGTCCTAAAAACTTTTTTAGGGAAGATTACTCGCAACCTATCTTTGGACAGGTACGAACTGCTTAATGCAAAGAAACGTAATGGTGGGCAAATGCCATTGGTTTTTGATGAAATACAAGAGTGCATACCATCGTTGGATAGTACAGAAAACATTGTTGAAGAAATCGCTCTAACGGATATTCTCAACCGCTTTCTTTCTTCCCTGTCATTAGAACAGCGAAAAATCTTTATGAGAAGATATTGGTATTTATCGCCCATTAAAGAAATTGCAACGGAATATGGTATGAGCGAGAGCAAAATCAAGATGTCATTATTTCGTTCAAGGAACGAACTCAAAAAATTGTTAGAGAAAGAAGGTATCTCTGTATGAAAGAAAAGAAACTTTTAAGGGCATTGGGAAATGTCGATAATCAGTATATTAAGGAGGCTGAACCTATGAAAAAAACAAGTAAAATAACTAATCGGCAAAAATGGGTGTCTGTTGCAGCTTGCTTCGTACTCGTTGCTGTGATTGGAGTGGGAGTTTTTCAAAGCAATCTGTTTGGTACAAAAAACGATATTGCCACGCTGAATGATGGAGAAACAATTACTTTTGTTAAAAATGACTTATCACAATCTTCAATTAACTTAAATGTAACAACAAGACCTTTGAGCGATGCTGAAATTGAAATGCTTTTTGCAGACTTGCCTGTTACCGCAGATGCTTATTTTGATGCTGACAATCATAATATTCTGGGTTTTGAGGGAAAAATTGATGATACAAGAATGGTAGTTTCTAAACAGGGTGTAAATCTATTAGATACTATCATTGATGGAAATACAATCACTTCAAGTGTAGACGGCGTTGATATCAACGCAGGATATTTCGTAACAAAGTCAAATAGTCAAGGTGTCAAAACCGTAATATATTATGCAACCTTTGATATGGGAGAGAACACTATTTATGTAGAGTATTCTGGCGTTGAAAATGAAAGTGAAACTGTAAAAAACAACTTGGCAGACACAATTTTGAAGTTGATTGAGAACGGTGCATTTGATTTGAGCCAAATCCAAGAATAATCTGCAAATTTCATATACTAAGAACTTGATGTAACACCCTATACCCTTAAAAAATAGGGAAAGTAATATAAAGCCCCAAAAAACAAGTCTAAAAAGCTCTATTAGAACGGTATCTTCGCTTTTTGCCTGTTCTTATGATTATAATTTTAGTGGTCACGTTTTTTGCTACTTGAATGACAGAAAACATCGTAGAAATACGGTGTTTTTTGTTGCCCCAAACCCTACAATTTCATACATAACCACAGGTTAGTACAAATACCTTGCGTGATTTTTTTGAAAGGCTTAGAAAGGCAATTTTGCCCGATTTTCGCCCCGAAAAATGACAGAAACAAGGCTCTGAGTATCTTTCCTGTGGTTTTTTTATTTTCAGACGGAAAGGAGGATTGATATGCCGAGAATGAGTAAGAAACGGAAACAAGATTGGGCATTGTTTCTGAACGAAAGAAATCGCATTACCTACAACGAACTTTGCAGAAAATGCAGTAATGACTGCAAGCAGAGTTTCCGTTGTATCGTGGTGCTTTGCCCTAAGTATTTATCGAAAAGGAGAACGAAGAAAAATGAAGCAAATGGAAAATGAAATGAATGTAAATGTCCCTCTCGAAGTTATTAAGGCAAGTGAGATTGAGCCGAAGGAAGTGAAATGGCTGTGGTATCCGTATATTCCGTACGGCAAGGTTACGCTGTTGCAGGGCGATCCGGGCGATGGAAAAAGCAAGTTAATGCTGTCAATCGCCGCACTGCTCTCTAAGGGCGAACCTCTGCCTTTTACTGAAACGGAAGAAAATGAGCCTATGACTATCATCTATCAGACAACGGAAGATGATGCAGACGATACGGTAGTACCCCGATTTAACTCTGCCGGTGGGAACGGAGAAAACCTTATCTTCATCAAGGAAGATGAAAAGTCTTTATCCTTTGGAGATAACCGTATTGCTGAAGCAATCGAAAAGTATCACGCAAAACTTTTAATTCTTGACCCGATGAGTTCCTATATCGGAGAGAACTGTTCAATGAACAATGCCAACGAAACAAGGGCAGAGTTTAATCACTTGATTGCAGTTGCAAAAAATACTGGCTGTGCCATCGTGATTATCGCTCATATGAACAAGATGAGAGATACCAACCCTCTTTATCGTACCAACGGTTCGATTGATATTGCGGGTGCTGCAAGAAGTATTTTTGCAATCACACGCACACCGAACAAAGAAGCACCGGCGGAAAGATATATGGTTCAAGTGAAATCCAACCTTGCCCCGACAGGCTCTGCAATTCTCTTTGAGGTTGCAGAAAAGGGAGTGGACTTTATTTCTGAAATGGAAATGACAGCAGAAGAAGCGTTCCAGTCCCTTGCCCCTAAAATGGGCAGACCGAACGAAAAGGAAACCAAGGCGAAAGAATTTCTTTTGGAAATGCTGAAAGACGGAGAAATGCTTTCTTCGGATTGCGAAGAAAGACTTGAAGCCGCTGGGTTCAAAAAATCGACCATCAAAAAGGCAAAGAAGAAAGCAGAAGTTATCTCCCAAAAGAAAGGCTTTCTGTGGTACTGGTCTTTGCCGATGGGCGATATACCGAGAGAATAAAAGCAGGCTGTCTGATGGGAGGACAGTCTGTTTTTATGATTGAGGTATCAAAAGGAGGTCAAGGGGGAACTCCCTTGCCCACGACATCTTTGCAGACGAAGTCTGAAAGTGTCATAGTGGGTTACACACATTCAAAGAATGTTGTGTAATGGCTTCGCCCCTGCCGAGAAAGGAGAGCAAAATGGCAAAAATCGACAAGGCGGATATGAGTTGTGCAAGGGTAAAACAGTACACCGCTTCTGATGTGAGCAAGGCGGAAAGGCACAACGAACGCAAGAATGAAACCTACGAAAATATGAATGTGATTGAGGAACGAATACCCTTTAATGTGCATTTCAAAAAGCCGACTGCCCCTACCTATATGGAACAGTTAAAACAGATGGAAGCAGACGGTCAGGTGTCGCTTCGTGGGTTGAGGAGAGACGCAACACTCTTTAATGAGATAGTGATTGATGTGAATACGATGTACTTCGAGCGTAATGGTGGCTATGAATACGCAAAGCAGTTTTATGAAGAAGCCTATCGTTTCATCGTGGAAAAATTCGGTGCTGACAATGTTATATCGGCAGTAATGCACGCTGATGAAATCAATGTAGCCGCAACCGAGGAACTGGGAAAAGAGGTTTACCATTATCATCTTCACGCTATGGTTCTGCCAGTGGTGGAGAAAGAAATCCTATGGAGTAAGCGTTGCAAAGACGAAAAACTGCGAGGAACGGTCAAGGAAGTTGTTAATCAGATAAGCCATTCAAAGAAATGGAAATCGGATATTCCGCTGACCGATGAAAAAGGAAAGCCGCTTCTTAGGAAGAACGGAAAGCCGATGTTTAGAGCTTCGTACAGCATACTGCAAGATGAATTGTTTCACTATATGACGGAGCAAGGGTTCAAAGGCTTTCAGCGTGGCGAATACGGAAGTACAGCAGAGCATTTGACTTCCCTGCAATATCAAATCCAACAGGACAAAGAGCGATTGGAGAAGTTGCAGAAGCGTATTCAAAAGGAACAGGTCAAGTATGAGCCTGCCCGTCATATCTCCAAAACCTTAAACGAGATTGACAGTATGGGGCAGAAAACAATCACAGGTAAAATGGCAATCTCCAAAGAGGATTATTCTCAACTGACAGCCCTTGCCAAAGAGGGTATTACCAGTCGTGCGGAAATCAAAAAATTTGAGCAGAGTGCAAATTTTTACCGACAGAAGTATATGGACAGTGCAAACGCATTGGAACGAATGAAAACCAAATACAACGAACTGAAAGAAAAGTGCAGACCTTTTCTTGAAGCGTTGGAACATTTCCCCGAAGTTGCTAAACTTTTTACCGAAAAAGTGAAGCAACTTTTTTCTTTTAAGGAAGCACAGGAACGAGCCGAAAAAGAAGCAAGGAAAAAAGAAAGACAAGAGCGTACCAAGGCACGAAGAAACAAGCGGGATATGGAGAGATAACCATTTCCATTATACTCACGACTTAATGACTTCTTGATATGTTCCGATGAAACAGGCTGTATTTGTGGGGTGTTCCAAACGGAATGCCCCACCAGTCAATTTATGAAAAGGAGAAACGGACTATATGAAAGAAAACACTTTATCTTATACAACACGAATAGGCAAAACAACTTTTATTGTCAATGTGAAGCAATCGGAAAGTGCGAAGAAGCCTTTGAATACGGTGTTTCAAGAAATATGCAGACACGAGATGTTGGGAGATTTTTCAGCGGATAAATATTTGAATTTAGAAAACTTGCAAAAATCATCTTGACAAACTCGTTCCCGAGGGCAGCGGTTATCGAGCAAAAACCAGGTTTGCCAAGTTCTTCAATCTGCCGGAACTGATGTCCAGCTTCAAGCAGGTCGCAGACATTCAAACGGCGGATATGTTGAAACTTCCGGTGCCGAAAGCCAATTTTCATACGGAGGTCATTCAGCCATCCGAGCTTCAGCAGGAAATGGTGCGAGGGCTTGCAAAACGGGCCGAACTCATCCGCGGCGGGGGTGTTGATCCCAAAACGGATAATATGCTCCGCATCACAAACGACGGAAGAAAGCTGGCGCTGGATATGCGGCTCATCAATCCGCTTGCCGCCGATGATCCAAACGGCAAGGTTGCAACCTGCGCCCGTAATGTCATTCGCATTTGGGAACAGACACGGAAACAGCGCAGTGCGCAGCTTGTGTTCTGTGATCTCAGCACACCAAAAGATGATGGTACATTCAGTGTTTATAACGATCTGAAAAAGAAGTTCATGGAGGCTGGAATCCCGGAGGAGGAAATTGCTTTTATCCATGACGCCAACACCGAGGCTCGGAAGAAGGAGTTGTTTTCAAAGGTCCGTTCCGGTCAGGTGCGTATCCTGATGGGCAGCACTCAAAAGATGGGCGCAGGCACTAACGTCCAGGATCGGCTGATTGCCCTTCATGATTTGGATTGCCCATGGCGTCCGTCTGATCTGGCCCAGCGGCTTGGGCGAATCGTTCGTCAGGGCAATCAAAACCCGGAGGTAGAGATCTTCCGCTATGTAACTGAGAGCACCTTCGATGCGTACTTGTATCAGTTAGTGGAAAACAAGCAAAAATTCATTGCTCAGATCATGACCAGCAAAGCCCCGGTCCGTGTGGCAGATGACGTGGATGAAACTGCTCTCAGCTACTCCGAAATTAAGGCTCTGGCCACCGGCAATCCTCTGATTATTGAAAAGTGCAATCTTGATATGGAAGTCGGTAAGCTGAATATGCTGAGAGCCAGTTATCTGAGCCAGAAATATGGGCTGGAGGATATGGTTCTGAAAAAATACCCGGAGGCGATCACACGCCTGACAGAACGTATTGTAGGCTATGAGCAGGATATGCAGCTTGCTGCAGCACATCCGAAACCGAAAGACGGATTTGCGGGTATTACGATTTTGGAGAAGCCTTATGCCGACAAGGAGGCGGCTGGCAAGGCAATCCTCGATGTATGTACCAAAATGACAGGCTCCGATGCTGTTTTCTTAGGACAGTACCGGGGCTTTTCTCTTGTCCTCTCCTATGATGGACCAAGCAATGAGTATCGCATGACCATGAAAGGAGCACTTTCCCACACGGCGGTTCTGGGCGCAGATGTGTTCGGTAACCTGACCCGTATGGATAATGTGGTGGACGGACTTCCCGGAAAGCTGGATATAGTCCGTGCCGAGCTGACAGATACGCAGGTACAGCTTGAAAATGCCAGGACAGAGCTGGCAGCACCTTTTGCAAAAGAAGCAGAACTTGCGGAAAAGACGGCCCGGCTCAAGGAATTGAACATTTTGCTGAACATGGACGAGAAGGACAAATCTCTGATTGATGACGTGCCGGACGATGATGCGCCGGAGCATCATCGTTCAAGAGGAATGGAGCGATAAGATAACTGGGCAGGAGCAGGTCTGTTCTGGCTTGTTCCTGCCCGGACATACGGGAAGAATATCTTCAAAAGGCATTGAGCATACTAGGAGGATAAGATCAGTTATCAGACGGCATGGGAATTGCACATTTGATATTCCCCTGCCCTGTGCGTATATTGAAAGAAAAACAGGAGTGAGCATTATGAGTGATACCTATTTCGATTTGCCCTCTCGCATGGAGGATTCTTTCCCGGAGATCGACAGTGATATTGTGACCGACCTGCGCGAAAACAACGAGGAATACGCAGAAATTCATCAGCAAATTTCAGAGCTGAAAAGGCAGTTTCCATGTATCGCGCAGATAATGGATGGCCAGGATGAGCTTCATCTGAACGAAGAAGAACATACTGCATTTTCAAAATATCTGCGCTTATCGCGGAAGCTGGAGGATATGGAATGTCTGCAGCTCTACTTCCGGGGCCATACGGATGCGGTGGCCTATCTCAAGAAAATCAAAGCGATTTGAATGTGCATAGAATTGGAGATATTGGTCATACTATATACAAGGAATATTTTTGCGGCAGTAAAACGCGGTTACTGCCGCAAAAATATTGACAAAAGTGCTTGGCATGAATATACTGTTATTGTAGCGGCAGCAAATGGCGTTTACTGCCGCAAAAATAATCAGATGGAGGTGTAGGAATGACCGATTCGAGATATTTTGAAGGTGTAAAGAATCAAAAATGTTTCAGCAGGCAACAAGTATTACAATCGTTCCGTAACGCTGGATATAAATTAAGCGATTCTTCCTTTTATAAGAGATTTGCGTCAATGGTTAAAGATGGCGATCTGGCTCGTGTTGGTAACGGTCTGTATTGCCTTCCTGGTAATAATGCAAGACCATATGACCACGAATACTCTGGTCTGGCGGTAGAAGTGGCATCTTTGATACAGGAACAATATCCGTTGGTCGATTTCTCTATCATGGAACTGATTCAGCTCAATGATTTTGTAAATCATCAACTTGCACACAATGTTCTGTTTTTATCTGTGGAATCTGATGTAATAGAATTTGTGTTTGACATGTTGAAGGACCAGTATTTTGGAAAAGTGTTTATTAACCCAACGCCGGAAATGTATCACCAGTATTGGAGCGACAATATGATTGTCATTAACAAGCTTACAACGGAAGCACCGAAAAGTGCTGGAATCCCATGGCATACACGGTTGGAGAAATTGCTTGTTGATGTAGTTGCAGACCCGTTACTGCTGGATTCTGTCAGCGAGAGTGAATACCCGACTATATACGAGGACGCATTTTCCATGTATGTGGTAGATGAGAGTTGTCTATTTCGATATGCAACGCGTAGAGCTGTTGATAAAAAAATAAAGAAACTGATTAGAGAGAAAACAAACATCACATTACGAACAAAGAGGTAAAGATATGCTGTTACAAGAGAATTTTGCCGAAGAACATATTAGAGAGCTGCAAAGAACCAGTCATCGAGATCCTGTACTTTTGGAACGTGCCGTATATGCGTTTGGACTGTTGGAGGCGCTTGCAAAGGTTGGTATGCCTTTTATTTTCAAAGGTGGTACCTGCCTTATGTTGCTGATGGAACATCCGCGTCGGTTATCCACAGATATTGATATTATTGCCGAGCCGGGGACAGACTTGGATAAGTATTTGGATCGTGCATCGGAGATTTTTCCTTTTAAGGCTGTTGAGGAACAGAAGCGGATTGGAAAGAACAATATCGAAAAAAGGCATTTTAAGTTCACCTATGATTCACCGATCAATAACAGGCCATTCTACATTCTTTTGGATGTTCTGTTTGAACACAATCATTACTCAGAGCTGGTTCAAAAAGAAATTCAGAACGATCTTCTTTTGACAGAACCGGAATACCTTACTGTTTCTCTGCCGTCAGCAAATTGCATTCTGGCGGATAAACTGACAGCATTTGCGCCGCACACCACAGGTATTCCGATAAATAGTGGAAAAGACATGGAAGTCATGAAGCAGTTCTATGATGTATCTTCTCTGCTGGAGATATTTACAGATTTTCAGCAAATAGGACCTACATATGGGAAGATTGCACAGGCGGAAATTGCTTATCGAGGAATCGAAAGCAATAGTAAAGACTGCTTGTGGGATACTTTTGTCGCAGCGGTGAAGAAGTACACGGATATACAGGAGCTTGACGCGGCAGTTCTCCGAGAATTTATTGACCGCATCGAAGTATCCCACACAGACAAGAAATCCAAGACAAGGGAGATTACCATTGTCTATAACTTCATCGGTGCATTTGACTTTACACGGGCTATCGAAGAAGCCC
>OJPW01000787.1_pt1 | contig 23217 bp, 25 predicted proteins | sample 1598571 | NCBI WGS metagenome assembly OJPW01 (sample SAMN03922493, study PRJEB24848) | human gut metagenome | isolation source: stool sample | host: Homo sapiens | place: Germany | collected 2011-05
GGTACTTCCTGCGGTATATGGACCCCCACAACGACAAGGCTCTGGCCAGCAAGGAAGCACTGGACTACTGGTCCCCTGTGGACTGGTACAACGGCGGCATGGAGCACACCACGCTGCACCTGCTGTACTCCCGCTTCTGGCATAAGTTCCTGTACGACATCGGCGTGGTGCCCACCAAGGAGCCCTACGCCAAGCGCACCAGCCACGGCATGATCCTGGGCGAGGGCGGCGAGAAGATGTCCAAGTCCCGGGGCAACGTGGTGAACCCCAATGACATCGTGGCCCAGTACGGCGCGGACACCATGCGCCTGCACATCATGTTCATCGGCGACTTCGAGAAGGCCGTCAGCTGGAGCAACGAGGCCGTCAAGGGCAGCAAGCGCTTCCTGGACCGCTGCTTCAACCTGCAGGATATCGCTACCGCTGAGGAGGGCATCTCTGCCAAGAACGAGTCCATCGTCCACAAGACCATCAAGAAGGTGACGCAGGACATCGACGAGCTGAAGATGAACACCGCCATTGCCGCCATGATGACCATGGTCAACGAGTTCTATGCCAACGGCTGCTCCAAGGGCGACGTGGAGGTGCTGTGCCTGCTGCTCAGCCCCTTCGCCCCCCATATGGTGGAGGAGATGTGGGAGAACATGGGCTTTGCCGCCAAGTACGGCAAGATGGCCATGCAGATGCCCTGGCCCACCCATGACGAGGCCAAGACCGTGGATTCCCACGTGGAGATGGCCGTGCAGGTCAACGGCAAGCTGAAGGGCACCGTCACTGTCCCAATGGACAGCGACGAGGCCGCCGTGGTGGCCGCCGCCATGGACACCGATAAGGTGAAGAAGGCCGTGGAGGGCATGTCCGTGGTCAAGACCATTCATGTCAAGAACAAGCTGGTGAACCTGATCGTCAAGCCTGCCAGGTAAAAATGCACTTTTTGCGGAAAACTGCTTGACAAGTCGGCGCTTCACCGGTATAATACACCCGTTAGTCATGCGAATGGCTCTTAAAGAGCACCCAGGATCGAGCCGGGTGCATCGGAGGGAGGGAAATATAGATGTCTGAAGTTCACGTCAAGGAAGGCGAGTCCCTGGACAGCGCTCTGAAGCGTTTCAAGAGAAGCTGCGCCAAGGCAGGCGTTCTGGCCGAGGTGCGTAAGAGAGAGTGCTATGAAAGCCCCAGTGTCAAGCGCCGCAAGAAGTCCGAGGCCGCGCGCAAGAACCGCAATAAGCGTTATTATTGATCCTGAAAGAGCCCGAGGGTGATTCCCTCGGGCTCTTATCCTTTGCCCAGCAGCCGCGGCAGCGCCTCCATCGCTTCCGGCAGGGCCAGAAAGCCGGCAGGGATGCCCAGCTCCGTGCCCAGCGCTATCTTGCGGTGCAGGGTGTCGGCATCGTCGAACAGTACGAAGTGGGTCATGCCGCTCTGTTCGTAGGTGAAGTAGCGGGCGCACAGCTCCGGCGAGAAGAATACGGTGCGGCGGCCCCGCAGCTCTGTCAGCTGCTGCGGTGTCAGGGCCGTACCGGTGCCGTAGGGCGCGGGGAGGGAGAAGTCCATCCGCACGCAGGCCAGATCCAGTGCCAGACGCCGGGCCTCGAAGCGGCGGCAGGCGTCCCTCAGCCGCTGGCGCAGCGTCCCGCCGGACAGGGCGGTGCTCACCACCACACGGGCGTCGGGGACCATATGGCCGCAGGGCTCCGCAACGTACAGGGCGCGGCCATACCGGCGGCACAGCTCCGCCAGGGCGGACAGCGCCGCGGCAGGCAGCTGCGGCTCTATGACCACGCCGGTATAGCGGCGGCGCAGACACTCCCGCAGGATGTCCCGGGCCAGCGTGTCCGGCTGCGGTACAGCGGGGTTTTCCGGCCCTGTCAGCAGCAGGAGCCCACCCTGCACGTGGGCGGGCAGCGTCAGCGATGTCAGGCGGCTCTCCTCCACGCCATAGGCGGCGTGCAGGAGCGGCAGGCCCCAGCGGGCCGCATTACCCAGACAGCACGGTGCCGCGGCCAGATACAGCTGCATGCGGAACACCCCCTTGTATTTCCGGCGGACGGATGGTACACTATATGTATGAGAGGAGGCGGCAGCCTATGCGATTTTCCCTGCGGCCGGATCGGGTATTCGACGGCTACGAGCAGATAGAGGGGCAGGAGCTGGCCCGACGGGGCATCCGGCTGCTGCTGTGCGACCTGGACTACACCCTGGCGCCCAAGTCTCAGCGGGAGCCGGACGAGACGGTACGCCGCTGGATCGGCCAGATGCGTCAGGCGGGGGTAGAGGTGATGATCCTGTCTAACAACCGCAGTCCTGCCAGAGTGGAGCAGTTCTGCCGCGAGCTGGGCATCACCTACGAGGGACACGCCAAAAAGCCACGAACCGTAGGGTTCCGCAGGGCCATGGCCCGCTGCGGCGTGACGCCCAAGGAGACGGCCATGCTGGGCGATAAGCTGCTGACGGACATGCTGGGCGCCAACCGCAGCGGCATACTGGCGCTGATGGTGGAGCCCCGCGGCGGCGCGAAAGGCGCGTGGAACAAGGTGCTCCACGCCTTACAACGGCCGTGGAAGGCGGCGGCGCGGGAAAAATAGAAGGAGAAGGCAACTTTTTTCACCGGAAACCCTTGCCAAACAGGTACTTATCATGTAGAATATACGAGGCCAAATTTCGGCCGGTATCATTTACTCGAGGGAATCATGATGTTCCCTCATCAATATGGGAGGAATATCAATATGGCAACTATTACCGCCGGTGATTTCAGAAACGGCAAGACCTTCGAGATGGACGGCAAGGTCATGCAGGTCGTGGAGTTCCAGCACGTCAAGCCCGGCAAGGGCGCGGCCTTCGTGCGTACCAAGATGCGCAACGTGGTGACCGGTGCTGTGACTGAGACCTCTTTCAACCCCACCGCCAAGTTCGAGGAGGCCTTTGTGGACCGCCGCGACATGGAGTACAGCTACAACGACGGCGACCTGTACTATTTCATGGACCAGGAGACCTATGACATGGTGCCCCTGAACAAGGAGTTGCTGGGTGATGCGTTCCGCTTCATCAAGGAGAACACCATGTGCAAGGTGCTGAGCTATAAGGGCAACGTGTTCGGCCTGGAGTGCCCCAACTTCATGGATCTGGAGGTCACCGAGACCGAGCCCGGTCTGGCCGGCAACACCGCCACCAATACCCTGAAGCCCGCCACCGTGGAGACCGGCGCTGAGGTGAAGGTGCCCCTGTTCATCAACATCGGCGACAAGATCACCATCGACACCCGTACCGGCGAGTATATCGGCCGCACCAAGTAAATCAATCAACCAACCACCGTACAGAAAGGAGCCGAACATGGAGATCTCTGAAAAGGTAGCATATCTGAAGGGTCTGGCCGAGGGCCTGAACCTGGATACCGAGAGCAAGGAAGGCAAGCTGATCGCCGCCATCATTGACGTGCTGGACGACATGGCGGAGAAGTTCGCCGACGTCGAGGACGAGCTGTGCGACGTGGAGGACGGTCTGGATGCTGTCAGCGACGACCTCAGCGATGTGGAGGAGACCCTGTACTTCGCGCTGGACGACGATGAGGACGAGGACGAGGATGAAGACGACGAGGAAGAGGAGTGCTTCATGACCAACTGCCCCGAGTGCGAGGAGGAGGTCTACTTCGACGAGTCCGTTCTGGAGGACGGCGAGGTCATCTGCCCCAATTGCGGCGCCAAGCTGGAGTTCGATCTCAGCGATCTGGCCAACGATGAGGACGAGGATCAGGAGTAATTCCAAAAACAAAAAAGAACCGCCGAGAGGCGGTTCTTTTTTTGCGCAAAACGGCTATTCCCAAATGCTGTACAGCTGTGTGACAAGCTGTCCCGTGACGTCCACATCGCAGAGCATATAGGGCCTTTCGCCGCCGAGATCTGTCAACAGCAGCTCGTTGATGCCGTCGCCGTCTACATCCTCCACGCGATAGTCCACGCGGCGTCCCGCGTCCGGCAGGAGCATCAGCACCTGCCGCTGCTCCGGCTGCTCCGGAATGGGAATAAAGAAGTAGGTGGCACCGTAACCGTCAAGATGCGCTGAGAAGGTCTCCTCAAAGCCGAAAAGTGGCTTTTCCATGGGCTGCGCCGGACTGCCGCCAAAGCCGCCTATGGCGGTCACCGTCAGATATTCCGGCAGTTCGTCACACCACGTGATCTCATTGGTACGGCGGTCGTATGCCATGTGATATTGGGGGTGTGACAGAATGGAGTTTACATAACGCCATCCGATTTGGAGGGTAGAAGTGTCCATGTCCGCCGGACAGCGCAGCTTCAGGAGATCCGAGGAAAGGCTGCCGGCATCCGTGACGTAGAGCCATGTGCCGTCCGCAGTATACTCTGCTTGCTGGATCAGGCCGCAAAGCTCCTCCGTATACCGGTAGGGGTTTGTCAGGTCGAGATGGATATGCCGGATGGCAAAAAGGGCGATGATGAGGAGAAACGCTGCTGCCGCGGCGCTGACGCCGGTGAGCCATTGGCGGCGCTGCCGCTTCTGGTTGTTGTCCGCCATCTCCACCACGGCGCGCAGCGTCTCATTTTCCGCAGGGTACTTTTTTTCTTCCATAGCTTGCTCCTTTTCCTCTGCAGGCGCGGAGCACCGGAGGAGCGCGGCTGCCGTCAGACCCAAAGCCGTGGCCAACGGCTCCAGAAGCGTGACGTCGGGGTAGGAAAGTCCACGTTCCCATTTGCTCACGGCTTTATCGGTGACGTGGAGCATCTGGGCCAGCTGCTGCTGAGTCAGGTGCCGGCGTCTGCGATTTTCAGCGATAAAGGCGCCGAGAATTTGTTTGTCCAAAGTGATCACCTCGCCGCTATTGTAGCAAATGTGCCGGAAAACGCAACCGACCGGTGGTTTAGCTTGCCCATTTTTCGCATTTTCCGCAGAGTGGTTGGGAAAAACCGGCAAGGGTTGCGTGAAGGGAAAAATCGCGGTATAATACACTTAATACACTTTGCGCGGCGCGCAAAGACCGATATTGAGGTATGAAGGATGAAAACACAGGAAAAGCTGAACATGACTATGCTTTGCGATTTCTACGAGCTGACCATGGGCAACGGGTATTTCCAGACCGGCTACAAGGATCGCATCGTGTATTTCGATGTATTTTTCCGGAAGGTGCCGGACGGCGGCGGCTTCGCCATCACGGCGGGACTGGAGCAGCTCATCGACTACATCGAGAACCTGCACTTCTCGGAGGAGGACATCGCCTACCTGCGGGGCCGCGGCATCTTCTGCGAGGAATTTCTGGCCTATCTCCGTGACTTCCGTTTCACCGGCGATATCTATGCCATCCCCGAGGGCACGCCGGTATTTCCCAAGGAGCCGCTGGTGGTGGTGCGCGCACCGGCCATCGAAGCCCAGCTCATCGAGACCTTCACCCTGCTGACCATCAACCACCAGAGCCTCATCGCCACTAAGGCCAACCGCATCCAGCGGGCCGCCCGGGGCCGGACGGTGCTGGAATTCGGCTCCCGCCGCGCGCAGGGTGCGGACGCCGCCATCGTGGGCGCCCGCGCGGCCTATATCGGCGGCGTGGCCGGTACGGCCTGCACACTTTCGGACGAGGTGTACAGCGTGCCCGCCGGCGGTACTATGGCCCATGCCTGGGTCCAGATGTTCCCCAGCGAGCTGGAGGCGTTTAAGACCTACTGCCGCCTGTATCCCACCAACGCCACGCTGCTGGTGGACACCTACAACACGCTGCACTCCGGCATCCCCAACGCCATCCGTGCCTTTGACGAGGTGCTCAAGCCCCTGGGGATCACCCAGTGCGGTATCCGTCTGGACTCCGGCGACCTGGCCTACCTCACGCAGAAGGCCCGCAAAATGCTGGACGATGCGGGCTGGACGGACTGCAAGATCTCCGTGTCCAACTCGCTGGACGAGTACCTTATCCAGGACATGCTGCTGCAGGGCGCACAGATCGACATGTTCGGCGTGGGCGAGCGGCTCATCACCGCCAAGTCCGAGCCGGTGTTCGGCGGCGTCTATAAGCTGGTGGCCGTTGAGGAGCCGGACGGCACCATCGTGCCCAAGATCAAGGTCAGCGAGAACGTGGAGAAGATCACGGTGCCCCATTTCAAGAAGGTGTACCGCTTCTACGGCCGCGACAACGGCAAGGCTCTGGCAGACTACATGGCCCTCCACGATGAGACCGTGGACGATACCAGGGATCTGACCATCTTCGATCCGCTGGCCACATGGAAGAAAAAGCGCATCTACAATTTCGAGGCCCGCGAACTGCTGGTGCCGGTGTTTCTGCACGGCAAGCGGGTATACGACAGCCCGTCGCTGCCGGAGATCCGCGAATACTGCCGTCAGCAGATAGACACCCTGTGGGACGAGGTGAAGCGTTTCGACTACCCCCACAAGTACTACGTGGACCTGTCCGATAAGCTCTGGGACATCCAGCAGCACCTGCTGCGCAGCTCCCAGGAATAAGGTAATTGCCCCGATAGAAAGAGAGAAGGAGGAACGCCTATGAAAAAACCGAGAGTCCAACAGAGGACAGAACGCCGCATATCTGCGGCGCTGCGGTTGGTGCTGGTGGCTGTGCTGCTGGTGGCCCAGATCGCACTGGTGCTCCTCCTGAGCACTGTACTGAAGCAGCGGGCGGCGCTGGCCTACACCGCGCTGGAGCTGGTGGCATTCGTCTGCGCTGTGTATATCTGGACGAAGCCCGGGACCACCAGCTACAAGGTGGGATGGATATTCCTGATTCTATTCCTGCCGGTGGTGGGCCTGATGCTCTACTGGCTGTGGAACGGCGGGCGGCAGTCCAAGCGTCTGGACCTGAAAAAACTGCCGCGGCCCCAGGAGTCCGCCTGCAAGCAGGAAGAGAGCCGCCTGAACATAGAAAAGCTGCGGCAGAGCATGCCCCAGTGGGCTCCGCTGGCGTCCTATCTGAACAATAAAGGTTTTTCCCTTTACAGGGCGACAGACGCAGTATATCTGCCCACCGGCAAGGACTTTCTGGAGGATATGCTGTCCGCCATGGAGAAGGCGGAGCGCTTCATCTTCCTGGAGTACTTCATTATGGCCGAGGGCGAGATATGGGACCGGCTGACCAATGTGCTGCGCCGCAAGAGCGGGCAGGGCGTCGAGATCAAGCTGATCTTCGACGACTTCGGCAGCATGATGCGCATGCCGGCGGAGCGGGTGGATGCCCTGCGCCGTGCCGGTGTGGAGGTCATCGTCTTTAATCCGGTACACCACTACGTGAACCGGCTGTACTTCAACTACCGCGACCACCGGAAAATCACCTGCATCGATGGCGATGTGGCCTTCACCGGCGGCGCCAACCTGGCCGATGAGTACGCCGACATCATCCGGCGCTTCGGCTACTGGAAGGACTGCGGCCTGCGGCTGGAGGGCGAGGGCGCCTGGGGCCTGACCCGTGAGTTCATCTACATGTGGGAGCGCCTGGGCGGCGAGATGCACAACGAGCATGACTACTACCGCCCTATTCACAGCGCCGCCTCCGACGGCTTCTGCCAGACCATCGTGGATGGGCCGGACAGCAATCCTGACGCCACGGCGGAGGATGTGTTCCTCCAGCTGATCACGCGGGCCCGCCAGACGGTGTATATCACCACGCCTTACCTGGCCATCGACGAGCCCATGATCAAGGCACTGTGCGTGGCGGGGGACAGCGGCGTGGATGTGCGGCTGATGATGCCGGGCATCCCCGACCACTGGTTTGCCTATCAGGTGGCCCAGAGCTATTTTCCGGAGTTGACAGGCCACCATGTGAAGATATATACTTACACGCCGGGCCTTATCCACGGCAAGACCGTGATGGTGGACCGCGAGGCGGCCTTCGTGGGCTCGGTGAACATGGACTTCCGCAGCTTCCAGCTGCACTTTGAGTGCGGCGAGCTGCTGTACCGCATGCCCGCCATTGAGTCGCTGCTGGAGGATATGGACAACATCATCCAGAACAGCCAGCCGGTGACGCCGGCGCGCATGGCGGCGCGGCCATGGTATCTGCGAGTCGTGGGCGTGGTGCTGCGGCTGTTCGCCATGTGGATGTAAAGGAGGAACGCAAGTGGCCTGTTATATTTTCGGCGCAGGGGGCTTTTACGGTCTGCCGCAGCGTCCCGCGGCGGGAGACACCGTCATCGCCGCCGACGGCGGCTGGCGCATCTGCCGCCGGGAGAACATCACGCCGGACCTGCTGCTGGGGGATTTCGACTCCCTGCACACCATGCCGGACTTCGCCCGCATCCGCCGCGTGCCGGTGGAGAAGGACGATACCGACATGATGCTGGCCATCAAGGAGGGCCTGGGCCGCGGTGAGACAGAATTTCACCTCTACGGCGGCATGGGCGGCCGCACCGACCATACCATCGCCAACCTTCAGGGGCTGCTGTATCTGGCAGACCACGGCGCACGGGGCTGGCTGTACGGCGACAGGGAGCGGTTCACCGCCATCCGAGACGACAGCATTACCCTGCCCGCCCGGGAAAAGGGCATCGTGTCCGTGTTCTGCATGGGCGCGGACGCTCAGGGCGTCACCATCGAGGGCGGCCAGTACACGGTGCACGATGCGGTGCTGACGTCGTCATTTCCTCTGGGTGTCAGCAATCATTATGTGGGCAACCCTGTCCGCGTCACCGTGACGCGGGGCAGTTTGCTGATAGCATTGATCGAAAAGGAGTAAACAAGCATGAAAAAGAACGGACTGAATAAGCTGCTGGCCCTGCTGCTGGCGCTGGTGATGGTACTGTCTCTGGCCGCCTGCGGCAATAAGGCACAGGACAACGGCACCGCCGATAAGGACGCGGGCGCTGTCACCGATACCGACAACAACACCGGCGACAACGGCGATGCCGCTGCCCCGCAGGACAGCGTGGTGGCTGACGGCGACGTGATCGGCGAGGGCAAGACCGCCTTCACCGTGGAGGTCGCCCAGCTGGACGGCACGTCTATCACCTTCACCGTCAACACCGACAAGGAGACGGTGGGCGAGGCTCTGCTGGAGCTGGGCGTCGTGGCCGGTGACACCACTGAGTACGGCCTGTACATCACCACCGTCAACGGCGTGACGCTGGACTACAACACCGACGGCGCGTACTGGGCGTTCTACATCAACGGAGAGTATGCCTCCACCGGTGTGGATGCCACCAACATCGAAGCCGGCGCCTCCTACGCCCTGAAGGCGGAAAAGGCCGCCTGAGACAGCGGACAGACAAAAAGGACAGGCATGACCACTGGTCATGCCTGTCCTTTTTGTCTGGTTTTTCAGCGGAGCAGCGCCGCTTCGGCCTCACCCATGAGGTACAGGGAACCGCAGCACAGCACAGCACCGCCGTTGGCAGCCTTCGCCAGGGCCAGCGCAGCGCCCTCCGCCACGGTATCGCAGGCGGTAACAGGCTTGCCCAGCGTCTGGAGGTATGACGCCAGCTCCTGGGCCGGCAGGGCCCGGGGACTGTCCGGCGTCACGGTGATGAAGTGCGCCGCATAGGGAAGCAGCGGGGCGTACATCCGGTGATAGTCCTTGTCCCGCAGTACGCCGGTGAGCACCGTCAAGGGCCGGTCCGGCAGGTAGTCCTGAATATTCTCCACCAGCGCCGCCATGCACTGGGGATTGTGGCCGCCGTCCATCACCACCAGCGGTTCGCGGCGTACCACCTCAAAGCGGACGGGCCAGCGCACCTGCGCCAGACCCTGCCGCACGGCGTCCTCACCGATGGCCCAGCCCCGGCGGCGCAGTACCTCCACCGTAGTGAGAGCCGTAGCGGCGTTGCGCAGCTGCATCCGTCCCAGCAGGGGCAGGTGCAGGCCGGACAGAGAACCGAAGCTGAACTCCTGCCCCTCCAGAGAATGGCTGACAGGGACCAAGGTATCCATGTCCACAGGGTGCAGCGTCACACCGCACCGGCGGCAGCGATCCGCCACCACCTCCCGCACCGACGGCGCACAGGGGTAAAGCACAGCGTCGCAGCCGGCTTTGATGATGCCGGACTTGGTGGCGGCGATCTTCTCCGCCGTGTCGCCCAGGTAGGCGGTGTGGTCCAGCCCAATATTGCACAGCACCGCCGCCTCCGGCGCGGGGATGACATTGGTGGCGTCGAGCTCGCCGCCCATGCCCACCTCGCATACCACGATGTCGCATTTCCGACTTGCGAACCAGGAGAAGGCGATGGCTGTCACCATCTCAAATTCCGTGGGGTGGTCGGCCATGCCGTCCGCCAGCGGCCGCACCTCCTCCGTCACGGCGCACAGCTCCGCATCGGAGATGGGCGCGCCGTCGATCTGCATCCGCTCGTTGAACCGAAAGATGTAGGGCGAGGTGTAGAGCCCCGTGCGATAGCCCGCTGCCCGCAGCACGGAAGCCAGCATGGCGCAAGTGGAGCCTTTGCCGTTGGTGCCGGTGACGTGGACGAACTTCATCGTCCGCTCCGGATGTCCCATCTGGGCCAGCAGCTCGTCGATGCGGCTCAGGCCCAGGCTGCTGCGCCGCCAGTCCACCGCATGGATGTAATCCAGGGCTTCATTGATGGTCATGCTCTGCGCCTCCCTTGACCTGGATACGCCGCTGCACAGCGTTGAGTGCGCCGCGGCGCAGCAGCAGCCACACGATCAGCGTGTCCACCGTGCCGGTGAGGGCGAATTGGATGCTGCGGGACACCAGCTTTGCCAGAAAAAATGCCTGCTTGGCATCGCCGCCGTACACCAGAGCCAGCGCCATGCTCTGCCACAGGACGGAGCCCACGATGGCCGCGGGGAAGAAGGCCAGCGCCGTGCGGAGCAGGGCTGGCCGGTCCGTTACATACCGCCGTACCGCACCGGCCAGCAGGCCGTACAGGATGGGGGGTATGCAGAAAATGGGATTGTAGCCGAAGGGGGAGAACAGGCAGCCGATGAGATCGGCGGCGAAGCCCACCACCGCCCCGGGAATGGGGCCGAACAGCAGGCCCGACAGCACGATAGGCACGGCCTCCAGAGAGATACGGGTGGTCTCGGCGGGGATGAGGGTCAGCACCCGTGCCAGCACCACGCTCAGCGCGGTCAGCAGGGCGCAGACGGTGAGAGCGTAGGTGTTGAACACGGGACGGGATACGGTGCGCGGCAATTCTTTTTCGGGCATAAAAAAACCTCCTTATCCTTGGGATGGGAGGGATCTCACAGATAAAATAGCAGAATTGCACCGTGTGGAAGCTGGAATGGAATCGCGGAGCAAGCTCCTTCGTCCGGCGGCAGCCTCCCATCCGCTCGGCACTTAACGCACCATCCCTACACACGGGCTGGAAGTATTATACAGCCCTCTCCTGGGAAAAACAAGAGGGAAACAAGAAAAATCCGACACCCACCGCGGAACGGTGATTGACGGGGCGGCGTCTCATTGTGTATAATATTGGACAGAATGTGTCAGGGAGGATGCGGCATGGAGATACGATTTACAGACGGCAGCTATACGGACAGCAAAGGCCGGGTCATGCTGGACCCCACGGTTTACAGGGACTGGCAGATCGGCGCGGCGGCGGAAAAGGCGCTGCCGCCGGTGGAATTTTTCCGCCAGAAGCTGGGCCTGCTGCCGGAGGAGCTGATCCCCCACGGCAAAACACCCAAGCTGGACTTCCTGCGCATCATGGAGCGCCTGAAGGACCGGCCTGACGGCAGGTACATCGAGGTCACGGCCATCACCCCCACGCCGCTGGGCGAGGGAAAATCCACCACGTCGCTGGGGCTGATCGAGGGACTGGGACGGCTGGGGAAAAACGTGGGCGGCTGCCTGCGTCAGCCCTCCGGCGGCCCTACCATGAACGTCAAGGGCACCGCCGCCGGCGGCGGCAACGCCCTGCTGATCCCGATGACCGAGTTTTCGCTGGGCCTTACCGGCGACATCAACGACATCATGAATGCCCACAATCTGGCTATGACGGCGCTGAACGCCCGGATGCAGCATGAGCGCAATTACGACGACGGCCAGCTGGCCCAGCGTGGTCTGCGCCGCCTGGACATCGACCCGGCGCGGGTGCAGTGGAGCTTTGTGCTGGACTTCTGCTGTCAGGCGCTGCGGAAAATGCACATCGGCGGTGACGGAAAAATGGACGGCTACCCCATGGACACCTGCGCCAACATCGCCGTCAGCTCCGAGCTGATGGCCATTCTGTCCGTGGCCCGCGACCTGCCGGATCTGCGCCGCCGCATCGGCGATATCGTGCTGGCCTACGACAGGCAGGGCTGCCCCGTGACCGCCGAGGATCTGGAGGTGGCGGGCGCCATGACGGCGTGGATGCGCAACACCATCAACCCCACCCTGTGCTATACGGTGGAGCATCAGCCGGTGCTGATCCACGCAGGGCCGTTTGCCAATATCGCCATCGGCCAGTCGTCGGTGATCGGCGACCGGCTGGGCGTGAAGCTGTTCGATTACCACGTCACCGAGTCGGGCTTTGCCGCCGACATCGGCTTTGAGAAATTCTGGAACGTGAAGTGCCGCCTGTCCGGCCTGAAGCCGGACGTGTCGGTGCTGGTGGCCACTGTCCGCGCCCTGAAGATGCACGGCGGCGGGCCGGAGGTAACACCCGGCCGTCCGCTGCCGGACGCCTACACAAAAGAGGACCTGACCCTGCTGGAGCGGGGCTGTGCCAACCTGCTGCACCACGTGAACATCATCCGCAAGTCCGGTGTCACGCCGGTGGTGTGCCTGAACCGCTTTTATACCGATACGGAGGCGGAGCTGGCGTTAGTACGCCGTGTCTGCGAGGCCCACGGCGTGCGCTGCGCCGTGTCCGACCACTGGCGCTATGGCGGCGCCGGGGCGGAGGAGCTGGCCCGCACTGTGCTGGAGGCCTGTGAGGAGCCGTCGGACTTCCGGATGCTGTACCCGGACGAGCTGCCCCTGCGGCAGCGGGTGGAGCGCATCGCCCGGGAGGTCTACGGCGCTGACGGCGTGGACTGGTCGCCGCTGGCGGCGGAGAAGGCCGCCCGGTTCGAGAGCGATCCCAGGTATGCGGGCTACTGCACCATGATGGTCAAGACCCACCTGTCCCTGTCCCACGACCCCGCGCTGAAGGGGGTGCCCACCGGCTGGCGTCTGCCGGTGCGGGATGTGCTGGAGTACAGCGGCGCCCGGTTTTTGTGCCCTGTGGCCGGCGGCATCTCCATGATGCCCGGCACCGGCTCCGACCCCGCTTACCGTCGGGTGGATATCGACACGGCCACCGGTGAAGTCACCGGCCTGTTTTGAGAGAGGAGCGGCTTATGGACGATACATTGCGCAGCTGCCGGGAATTTACGGCGGTGCTGGCCTCCGCGTCCCCCACGCCGGGGGGCGGCGGCGCAGCGGCGCTGACCGCCGCTGTCGGCACGGCGCTGGGCGGCATGGTGGCAAGCCTGACCACCGGGAAAAAGACCTATGCTGCGGTAGAAAATGAGATACAGCATCTGCTGGCAACGACAAATACTTTACAGGAAAATCTTCTGGATCAGGTGGCCGCGGACGCGGAGGGCTTCCTGCCGCTGGCGGCGGTGTACGCCCTGCCCAAGGATGCTCCCGGCCGCGCGGAGAAGCTGATACAGGCGTCCGGGGCCGCCTGTGCCGTGCCGCTCCGCATTATGGAGCTGTGCGTGGAGGCGCTGACCGCCGCCGGACGTTTGGCAGATATCGGTTCCCGTCTGGCGGTGTCCGATGCAGGCTGTGCTGCCGCCATTCTGGGCGGCGCCCTGCGGGCGGCGTCGCTGAACGTGCTGGTGAACACCCAGGTCATGGGCGCGGCGGGCGCACCGCTGACGGAGCGGTGCCTTGCCCTGCTGGCGCAGGGCGAAGCGGCGTCCGACGCCGTATTCATGCAGGTGAAGAACAGCCTGCTGTAAGGAGGGACGGCCAATGGCAAAACTGTTGACGGGCAGGGAGGCGGCAGCTGCCCTGACTGCGGCGCTGCAGCATCGCTGTGCGGCGCTGGCCCGGCGGGGCGTGACGCCCAAGCTGGTGATCCTGCGCTGCGGCGGGGACGAAGCCAACGGCGCGTACCTGCGGGGCGCGCTGAAGCGGGGGACGCTGTGCGGCGTGGACGTGGAGGTCCGCGCTCTGCCGGAGAACGTGCCGCTCCAGGCGCTGCTGGACGCCATCGACGCCGTCAACGGCGATGCGTCCGTCCACGGATGCCTGCTGCTGCGGCCCCTGCCGCCCCACCTGCGGACGGCGGAGCCGGACATCTGCGATCGTCTCCTGCCGGAAAAGGATGTGGACGGTATGACGGATGCTTCTGCAGCCGCCGTGTATCTGGGCCGTGCCGAGGGCTTTGCTCCCTGCACGGCGGAGGCTGTGACGGTGCTGCTGGACCACTACGGCATCGACTGTGCCGGAAAGCGGGCGGTGGTCATCGGACGCTCCCCGGTGGTGGGGCGTCCCGCGGCCATGCTGCTGCTGGCACGGAACGCCACGGTGACGGTGTGCCACACCAGAACCGCCGATCTGCCCGCCGTCACCCGGACGGCGGATATCATCGTGACAGCGGCGGGGGCGGCAGGCAGTCTGACGGCGGACCATGTCCGGCCCGGCCAGACGGTCATCGACGTGTCCGTCAACTGGGACGCGGCGCAGAACACCGCCGTGGGCGATGCGGATGACAGTGCCGCGTCTATCGTGGACGCCGTCACCCCAGTGCCCGGCGGCGTGGGCGCGGTGACCTCCACCGTGCTGATGGCCCATGTGATCCGGGCGGCGGAGCGTGCCGCGGAGGGAGGATGCCTGTGAATCTGTTTACCCCGGCGGAGACGGCGGCCAATTATGCCGCCGCCGGCGCGGTCAAAACGCGCCAGCCCTTTTTGAAGCTGCTGCTTCTCAGCATACTGGCGGGCATGCTTATCGGCTTTCCCGTCTGCGTGACGAACATGGCCTGCTATGGGCTGGAAAACCCCAGTCTGGTGCGGATCACGGCGGGTGTGCTGTTTGCCTTCGGGCTGGGCACGGTGGTGCTGGCCGGCGCGGAGCTGTTCACCGGCAACACGCTCATCATCATCAGTGTGCTGGACAAAAAGGCCACGGTGGGCGGCATGCTGCGCAACTGGGCCGTCGTATACACCGGCAACTTCCTTGGCTCCCTGCTGGTGGCCGGGATCTGCGCCCGCTTCGGTTGGCTGGGCAGCGGCGGACTGGCCGCGTTTTCCCTGCGGCTGGCGGTGACGAAAATGACCATGCCCTTTGAAAACGCCTTTTTCATGGGGGTGCTGTGCAATATACTGGTGACGCTGGCGGTGCTGCTGAGCCTGTCCGCCAAGGATGTGACAGGCCGGTTCCTGGGCGCGTGGGTGCCGGTGATGTTCTTTGTTGTGGCGGGCTTCAGCCACTCCATCGCGGACATGACCTACTGTGCGCTGGGGCTGTTCGGCAGAGCCGTGCCCGCTGCCGCACAGGCGGCGTCGCAGATGGGCGTCGACCTGACTGTCCTGACTTGGGGCCGGTATTTCCTGGGCAATCTGCTGCCGGTGACGCTGGGCAACCTGCTGGGCGGCCTGCTGGTGGGCGCCGGCGCGTGGTACTGCTTCCTGCGCCGCGGCAGGCAGGTGTGATACATAGACATCGGAGGACACATGAATCTGTTTTTGAAACTGGCCTATCTGTTTTTCATCGGCTCCGTGCTGGGCTGGGTGCTGGAGCTGTTTTACCGCCGCTTTATCTCCAGCGCCAATCCGGAGCGCAAGTGGATCAACCCCGGCTTCTGCGTGGGGCCTTATGTGCCGCTGTACGGCTCTGGCCTGTGCATCCTGTACCTGCTGGCCTCCTTCGGGGATACCCATGGCACGGATACCGCCGGCGGCAGGGTGCTGCTCATTGCCGGCATGGCACTGAGCATGACGGCCATTGAATACATCGCCGGCCTCATGTCGCTGAAGCTCATGCATGTCCGGCTGTGGGATTACAGCAGCCAGTGGGGCAATATCCAGGGCCTGATCTGCCCGCAGTTCTCGCTGATCTGGGCGGCGGCCAGCGCGGGGTACTACTATCTGGTGCACCCCCATATCCTTGACGCACTGAAGTGGCTCTCGGAGAATCTGGCATTCTCCTTTGTGATCGGCTTTTTCTTCGGCGTGTTCACCATCGACGTGGTGTACTCCGCCCATCTGCTGTCCCGCATCCGCCAGTTCGCCAAGGAGAACGAGGTGGATATCAAGTTCGAGCGGCTCAAATCCCATATCCGCAGCCGGCAGGACGAACGGCGCGAGAAGGCCAACTTTCTGTTTGCGTTCCGCTCCAGCCATTCTCTGGCTGAACACCTGCGGGAGGCGCAGGAGGCCTGGGAGGAGCATCACAAGGCCGAGAAGAAATGACGGAGTGCATTTGCATAGGAGGTATGTAAAATGGATGACATTTACACAAAAAAACCGGAAGAATGCCGGTATTCCTTCACGCAGCACACGGCGTGCGAGTTCTTCCCCTGCCACAAAACGGCCCATCCGGAGGATTTCAACTGCCTGTTCTGCTACTGTCCGCTGTACACGCTGGGCAGTCACTGCGGCGGGAACTTCGTCTATCTGGACAACGGTGTGAAGGACTGCTCCAACTGCCTGGTGCCCCATGGGCGGGGCAGTTACAGCTACATCATGAAGAAATATCCGGAGCTGATGGAGCTGGCCAAAAAGAATCGGTAAAAGCAGGAAAGACCGGCGGGACACCGCCGGTCTTTCCTATTTTCCGGTGACCACCTGGGCGAACCCGGCGGCGAACAGCCGTGCGGCACGCAGCGCCTCATCCAGCGAATTGCCGGCGGTGCCGATCTCCACCAGCATGCTGCCGGTGGTCAGGTGCTGGTTGTAGTTGGAGTTGCGCAGCGTCATGGGCCGCATCAGTGTGGGCGACATATCCGTCAGCTTCTGCTGGACAGCTGCGGCCAGCTTCACGTTTTCCAGCCAGTGGTCGTTGTTGCTGCCCATGACCAGACTGATCTGGGCGCAGCTGGGATCCTCCCGGGTGATGACCTTGTACTGGTGGCCCGCCTTGTCCTCAATGGCGTCCCGGTGGACATCCAGCACAAAGGACAGCGTGGGGTATTTCTCCAGATATCCCCGGATGGCGTCGGCTGCCCGCTCGTAGGCCCCGTCGTAGGCGGGGTCGTCGTACAGCACCCGGTCGTGCAGCACGGAGATGCCGTAGGACGACAGAACGGCGGCTACCTCATCGCCCACCCGGATCATGTTCACCGAGGCGTCCGCCGTGCGGCAGGTACCGGTGGAGACGTACTCCTGTCCCTTGGGCATGGTATAGGCTTCGCTGCCGTGGGTGTGGATGATCAGCACCTGGGGTGCATCGTCAGACAGCGTAGCGGCGAAGCTGCCGTCGAACCACGACGGCTCCAGCGCCTTGGTGGAGTTGTTCTTGATGAACACATCGCCCACCTGCACGAAACCGGCGGGGGAGGAGGGGGCGATGGTCTGAGATGCGGCGCCGTTGTCCTCATGGACAGGATCAGTGTCCTCCGCTGTGGGCGCTGGCTCAGCAGCGGACGGCGCGGCAGGTATCTCCTCCGCCGCCGGGACCGTCTGCTCCGGCAGCGCGGCCACCTCTGCCCAGGCGGACAGCAGCAGCGGGGATTCCCGCAGAGCCAGCAGGGCGGGCAGGGCCAGCGTGTCCGCCGGCATCATGTCCCCCAGCTCCCAGCGCAGCAGCGTCTCCGGCAGGTGGGCGGAGTCCCGGACGGCGTCCGCCGCCTCCCGGAGACTGTCGCTGCCCACAGTGGCGGCGGTGACCCAGAGCGTGGCGGCGGCCAGCGCCATGGCGGCCAGACGGCGGAAACGGTCTTTTTTCACAGATATCCCTCCTCGCTGTACAGACAAGCCTATGCGCCCTGCCCGGAGGATATGATTTTCCACTTGCCAAAAAGGGAGGAAACTGCTATAATCACCGTAGAATATAGCTCATATAGTCCCGCGGCAACGGCGCGGGACGTTTCTACGGCGCCGCCGACGGCGCCACTATGGGTGTTCTGACGAAGGTCAGGACGCCTTTTATTTTTGCACGGGAGGCATGACGCATGACACAGGTATTACGGGGCAATATCGTCCACGCGCCGAAAATGGGAGAGCTGTCCATTCTGGAGCACGGCTACATGGTGTTGGAGGACGGCGTGATCCGGGGCATCTATCCGGCGCTGCCGGAGGAGCTGGCACAGGCGGAGCTGCGTGATTACGGCGACCGGCTGTTGATGCAGTCCTTCGCGGACATGCATCTCCACGCGCCCCAGTACCCCATGCTGGGCATGGGCATGGACCTGCAGCTGCTGGACTGGCTGAATACCTACACCTTCCCCACGGAGGCCCGGTTCGCCGACACGGAGTATGCCCGCCGGGTGTACCGCCGGCTGGCCAGCGACCTCATCACCAGCGGCACCACCCGGGTGTGCATGTTCTCCTCCCTGCATACGGAGGCCACCTGGATCCTGATGGACGAACTGGAGCGCGCCGGCGTCACCGGCTATGTGGGCAAGGTGAACATGGACCGCAACGGCCTGCCCGGCGTTCTGCAGGAGACAACGGAGGAGTCCGTCCGGGAGACGGTGCGGTGGCTGGACGGCTGCCATTTTGAGCACGTCAAGCCTATCCTGACGCCCCGGTTCACACCCAGCTGCACCGATGAGCTGATGACGGCGCTGGGTCGGCTGGCGCAGGAGCGCGGGCTGTATGTCCAGTCCCACCTGTCGGAGAACACCCACGAGATCGAGTGGGTGCGGGAGCTGCACCCCGACTGTAAGCAGTACTGGGAGACGTACAGCAAGTACGGCCTGTGGAAGGACCACACGGTGATGGCCCACTGCGTCCACTCCGATGAGCGGGAGCGCAGAGCCATCCGGGAGGCTGGCGTGGTAGTGGCCCACTGCGCCGACAGCAATGTGAACATCTGCTCCGGGCTGTGTCCCGTGCGGCAGATGGTCAACGAGGGCCTGTGGGTCACGCTGGGCAGCGACATCGCCGGCGGCGCGCAGCTGCCCATGTACAAGGTCATCACCATGACCATCCGCACCTCCAAGGCGCGGCGCGTCACGGACGGGTGGCACCCGGATTTCCTGACGGTGCCGGAGGGCTACTATCTGGGCACCACCTCGGGACATAAATACTTCGGCGCCGGTGACGGCTTCGCCGTGGGCGACAGGCTCCACGCGGTGGTCATCGACGACGGCGACTTCCCGGAGGCCAGCCATCCGCTGTCGGTGCGGGAGCGGTTCGAGCGGGCCATCTACATGACCCACCGTCACAACATCGTGTCCGTCTGGTCCGACGGGCGGGAGGTCGTGCGGCGGTAACAGTGCATAAAGAAAGAGACGGTGTGAGCCGTCTCTTTCTTTATGCACTTGTATAGGGCGCGTCAGGACTGGCGGACGACGATGACGTTGTCCATCAGGTCGATCTTCTGGATGCTGCCGGCGACGGCAGTGGGGATGCCCATGATGTCCGTAAAGACCAGCTGGCCGTCCTTCTCCGTGACGGAGGCCACATTTTTGCACAGCACCTGCTGCGCGGTGTTATAGACGGTGGACAGGCACATGCTCATTCCCCCTTCAGGATGCGGAGGGCCTCCTCCAGCTTCTCGTTGCCCAGCGTGAAGTCCACGACCGCATCGTGAAGCAGCTGCTGCGCCTCGCCGTCCACACTGTGGGCCAGCTCATGCAGCTCCTCCGCGTGGTGGCGGTTATGGCCCAGCATGTATGTCAGCAGCGCCAGCGTCTCCTCCGGCGAGTGGACATCGTGGGCGTGAGGGTGTTCGTGGCCATGGCAATGGCCGTGCTCGTGGTCATGTTCGTGCTGGCACATAGGCGCACCTCCTGTTCAAAGCTGGCCCTATCTTACCACGGGGCGAGGGAGAAGTCAATTCACTTCCAGTTTTTGCAGATTTAACGGACAGATAGGAAAAAAGTGTCCAATATCTATGCAAAATAAACAAATAGATTGACAAAAAAAGCACAATTATGTATAATTTTTCAAGAGACTGACGCATTTTCCGTTATTTTTTAGGAGGATGAGAAATGAGGGACCTGAAACACCTGATCTACTTTGAGAACCTGCTTCAGGAGGCAAACAACGACCTTGTCAAACAGGGCCGTGATGATGGAAAGCTGGCGCTGGGCTACACCTGCTACTTCATGCCGGAGGTGCTGCTGGATCTGCCGGGCTGCTTTTCCGTGCGGCTCCGTGCGCCCCGCTGCACATCGCCGGATATGGCGACGTACTACATGTCCGCCCGCACCTGTCACTACGGCCGCAGCCTGCTGGAGCGTGCGCTGGAGGGCGGCTTCAACTTCCTGGACGCCCAGCTGGCCACCGAGACATGTACCGTGACCTGCCGGTTCCAGGAGCATCTGCAGCGGATGCCCGGCATCATCAACAACGAGCGGTTCAAGTGCGAATTTACGGACGTACCGTTCAAAAAGACCGTCAACAGCATCGACCACTACGAGGGGCAGCTGCAGGCCCATGTGCTGGACTTCCTCCGCGACAACTACGGCGTGGACACCTCTGACGAGGCGCTGCGCAAAGCCATCGAGGAGCACAACGAGCTGTGCCGGATCGTGCAGGCCATCGGCGAATACCGCAAGCTGGACCAGCCCACCATCACCGGCTACGAGTTCCACGTCATCAATCTGGTGACCACGTCCTGTCCCAAGTATCTCATCATCGACAAGCTGCGGGACACGCTGGAGGAGCTGAAGACCCGCGAGCCGGACGCCAGACCCCAGTACCGCTGCAAGGTGCTGCTGGCCGGCAGCGAGAACGACGACCCGGATTTCACCAAGCTCATCGAGAGCTGCGGCGCGCTGGTGGTGGCCGACCGCTACTGCTACGGTGCCATGGAATCCCGCCAGCCCATCGAGATCAGGGAGGGAGAGACGCCCCTGCGGGCCATTGCCCGGCACTATCTGCTGACCAGCCAGTGCACCCGCTTCATGGAGCAGAACGAGATGCGCCGCCGCAAGCAGTATATCGCCGATCTGGCCAGGGAGTACAAGGCCGACGGCATCATCGTGGCCTCCAACAAGTTCTGCGAGTACTGGAGCTATGAGCGGGTTATCGACACCATCGTGCTCCAGCGCGACTTCGGGTTCCCCGTCTGCTCCATTGAGAAGGAGTATATCAACTCCGCCAGCGGTCAGCTGCGTACCCGGTTCCAGGCGTTCATCGAGAGCGTGGAGATCAAGAAGATCCAGGAGGGCGTCACGAGATGAAGAAGATCGACTTCAAGAGCGTGGCGGAAAAGCTGAAGACCACGGACTATAAGAAGCTGGCTAAGGATTTCTGGTACGGCAAGCCCCACGGCGAGCGCCGCCTCGGCGACCTGTACTGCGACAAGACCGGCCTGTACAAGCACCGCGAGTGGCGCGGCGTAAAGGACACGTTCTACTATTTCCACAAGGTCTGGATGTATAACTACGCCATGCTGGTGTACGATGTTATGCGCTACGGCGGCATCTGGACGTTTGCCAAGGGCTGCTGGCGCTACCGCTGGATGGGTCAGACCTACCTGCCGGTGCTGCACTGGTTCGACCGCGGCATGGAGGGCCTCCGGGGCGAGGCGCTGCGGGCCTGTCCCCAGCACTACCGGGCCATGACCAATGCCACCATCTTCCAGTTCATGCAGATGTTCCGCAACGACCTGAACACCAACAAGGGCAGCAAGAAGGTGCAGGCGCGGCATGACAAGACCATCGCCCACGATGAGACGGTGTGGGGCGGCATCTTCTACCCGTTCAGCAAGGAGGTGGAGAACGTCCCCCTCCAGATGATCCCCTATTTCGTCACCTGCCACGTCAACAACCACACGGTGCTCAATTACATCGACGCGGTGCAGTCCCTGGGCCTGCCCGGTGACCCCTGCCCCATGTGCCAGGCGGAGGCCGGCCTGTTCGTGCTGGACGATGTGCCCGACTACTACAAGGCGGTCATCACGTCCAACGAGGCCTGCGATGGCTCCGTGGCCACCTCCATCATTCAGGACTGGCTCATTGACAAGCCGCTGTTCGCCATGCCCCAGCCCATGCAGTTCGACGATCCGCTGGTGCAGAAGCACTGCATGAAGGAGATCGAGGAGGCATGGAAGTTCATTGAGGAGCAGACCGGCGTGCCCTTCGACTACCAGCAGCTTTGCAAAAAGCTGGAGAGCCAGAACGAGCTGCAGCGCTTCGAGTGGGAGAAGTGGGACGTGGCGGCCAATACCAGCTACTATCCCATCAACGGCGTGTCCCAGGCGCTGTACCGCATCTATCAGGCCCAGTACGGCGACCTGCCCATCTGGCACGAGACGGACAAGAAGGTCCGCAAGATCATGGAGAAGTGCGTAGAGCAGCGCATCAACAACTTCCCCCTGACCCGACACCGGGTCATCGCATGGTCCTGCGCGCCGCTGTACTACTCCAACTGGTGTACCTGGGCGTATAACTGCTGGGGCCTGAACACCATCATGAACATGGACTCCCTGATGTTCGACATGACCCTGCGCACCGACAGCTACGAGAACACGCTGGAGGACATGGCGCGGTATCACGAGTGGGCGCCCATGCGGCGCATGGCCGTAGGCGGTATGCACCACATCTTTGAGCTGTGGGAGAACATGGAGCGGTTCCACTGCGACATGGTCATGATGTACGACCAGCTGCTGTGCAAGGGCATGCAGGGCGTTCACGGCCTGTTCGAGGACGAGTTCCGCGCCCGGAACATCCACGCCATCTGGATGCCCCACGCGCTGCCCGACAAGCGCAACGTCTCCCGCGCGGAGATCCGCAGCATCATCAACGACTACATGACCACCGTCATGCACGAGGAGCCGCTGGATCCGTCCCTGCTGGAGTTCGACGATTCCATGAGCTGGTAAAAGGAGGAGCCAAGAAATGCGCAAGGTGCTGAAAATACTGAAAAAGATCATCCTCATCGGAATGGGCGTGTACGCCGCGCTGTTTGCCGTGTTTTTCTTCGATCTGGACGGCAAGGCCCTGTTCTACGGTGTGGAGCCGTTCCTGTGCCGCCACTATGACCGCATGGAGCGCCGCGACCCGCTGAAGCAGAAGTATGATATGGATAAGCCCCATTACGAGTATAACAAATAATTGCGAGGGAGAGAGAAGACCATGAAATATTACGGCGGCTGCGATGTAGGATCCACCTACACGAAGGCAGTAATTCTGGACGAGAACGGCAAGATCTGCGCCGATACCACCATCCGCAGCAAGATCAACTCCGAGGTCAGCGCCAAGCTGGCCATGGAGG
>OJPW01000791.1_pt1 | contig 23137 bp, 19 predicted proteins | sample 1598571 | NCBI WGS metagenome assembly OJPW01 (sample SAMN03922493, study PRJEB24848) | human gut metagenome | isolation source: stool sample | host: Homo sapiens | place: Germany | collected 2011-05
AGTCTGGGCCGTGTCTCAGTCCCAATGTGGCCGTTCAACCTCTCAGTCCGGCTACCGATCGCAGTCTTGGTGAGCCGTTACCTCACCAACTAACTAATCGGACGCGAGTCCATCTCTAAGCGATAAATCTTTGATATATCTACCATGCGATAAATATATATTATGCGGTATTAGCATTCTTTTCAGAATGTTATTCCCCTCTTAGAGGCAGGTTACTCACGCGTTACTCACCCGTCCGCCACTAAACTTAATCAAAATCATTCCGAAGAAATCTTTTAAAAAAGTTCCGTTCGACTTGCATGTGTTAGGCACGCCGCCAGCGTTCGTCCTGAGCCAGGATCAAACTCTTTCGTTTAATCCTTTATTCCTCAATCAGGTTTCCCCGACCAAGTTTCACTCATTCGGAATTACTGTCTTGTTTGCGTTGTTATTGTTCTGTATCGTTTTCAAGGTTCGTACCAGTCTCCCGAGCGCCTTTGAGGCGGCTCGCGCAACCAGCTTTGTCAGTATACTACTTTTTCGCCCTCCCGTCAAGAGGTTTTTTGAAGGTTTTTGCGGTTTTTTGCGTTCTTTTGGGATTTCCGAACGATAAGCACATTCAGTCGGCATCATCGTTCGCCATTTAGCGAACCTTCGTCGCTGTTTCCTTTTAGTTTATTCGTCTGCATCATCCGCCGCCATCTTTTTGCCTGTTTTCACCGTCAGCGCACTCAAAAAAGCCCCTCCCCGATTGAGGAAGGAGCTTTTTTATGTAATCTGGAAATTACACAGTCGCCTTGGCGAGCTGCTTGGCCAGACGAGCCTTCTTACGATTGGCAGCATTCTTGTGCATAACGCCCTTCGACGCGGCCTTATCAATCGCGGAGGTGGTCACAACCAGCTGTGCATTCGCAGTCTGGGGATCAGCAGCAATCGCGGCCTCCAGCTTCTTGACAGAAGTGCGGACAGCGCTCTTGATCATACGGTTGCGCAGATTCTTCTTTTCGCTCACCTTGACGCGCTTCTTAGCGGACTTAATATTCGGCAACTTCGTTCACCTCCCGGTTCATACTGTTAATCGGCGGTTCACACCGCTCAATCTTAGGGTTCGAGTACGGCAGAAAACCGTGCGAAAACCAGCGCTGTTTATTGTAGCATGGTTTCCTGAAAAAATCAAGGCTTTTCAGAAAAAAATCTCTGTTTCTCGCACATTTTCTGCGGGAAGCGGCGCATCCCGCATTTCGTTTGCTGCGGAACACGCCGTTTCTTCCATTATTGTTTCATTTTCATCGCGCGCATGGCATTGAGAATCGCCAGCATTGCCACGCCGACATCCGCAAAGACCGCCAACCACATGTTCGCAAAGCCGCAGATACCCAGCACCATCACCAGCAGTTTCACCGCAAGAGCAAAAATGATATTTTGATGCACAATCCGCATCGTCCGGCGCGCGTGGCGGACACCCTGCGCAATCTTCGCCGGATCGTCGTCCATCAGAACAATATCCGCCGCCTCGATTGCGGCATCCGCGCCGACGCCGCCCATCGCAATGCCGATATCCGCGCGGCGCAGCACAGGCGCATCGTTGATACCATCGCCCGTGAACGCCACGGTGTGGCCGTCGCCCAGCAAGCCTTCGAGCGCGCTTACTTTGTCCTCCGGCAGCAGCTCCGCGCGGTAGTCGGTCAGGCCGACCTTCTTGGCGATGTCCGCCGCGACTTCCTTGCGGTCGCCGGTCAGCATGACCAGCCGCTTCACACCCGCGGACTTCAAGGCTTCCATCGCGGATGCGCTGTTTTCCTTGATGACGTCGCTGATGACGAGCGCGCCGAGGTACTGCCCGCCGCGCGCAACATGCACCACCGTGCCGATTTCCGCCGGTTCAGCCGCCTTCACACCGATGGATTCCATCAGGCGCGCGTTGCCCGCGTACACCTGCTGGCCGTCCACCTTCGCCTGTACGCCGTGGCCCGCCGCTTCAGAAGCATCGCTGACGCGGTTCATGTCCACCGCGCGCCCCAGCGCCTCCTTAATTGAAATCGCAATCGGGTGATCGCTGAACGCCTCGGCATGAGCCGCAACGTCGAGCAGTTCGTCTTTCGTGACGCCTTTTGCCGGATGCACGCCCGTGACGGAGAACGTGCCTTTCGTCAGCGTACCCGTCTTGTCGAACACGACCGTATCCAGCCCCGCGAGGGTTTCCAGATACGTCGCGCCCTTGATGAGGATGCCCTTCTTCGACGCGCCGCCGATGCCGGAGAAGAACGTCAGCGGCACGGAGATAACCAGCGCACACGGGCAGGAGATAACAAGGAAGGTCAGGGCGGTGTAAATCCACTTCGTCCAGTTGCCGTCAAACAGGCTCGGAATAATCGCCAGCGCCAGCGCGAAGAAGCACACGGCAGGCGTGTAAATCCGGCTGAACTTGGTGATGAAGCGTTCCGTCTTTGCCTTCGCGTCGCCGGAGGATTCGACAAGCGCCAGAATCTTCGCGACGGTGGATTCGCCGTAACCGACCGTGACCTTGACTTTCAACACGCCGGACAGGTTGACGCAGCCGCTGAGGACTTGGTCGCCCTCCTTCACGTCGCGCGGGAGCGATTCGCCGGTCAGCGCCGTGGTATTCAGGCTCGAATTGCCCTCGATGACCACGCCGTCCAGCGGAATCTTCTCGCCGGGCTTGACGAGGATGATGTCGCCCACGCGCACCCGCTCTGGGCTGACGCGGCGGCTGTCGTTGCCTTCCACCAGATTCGCATAGTCTGGGCGAATGTCCATCAGCTTCGTGATGGATTCGCGGCTCTTGTCAACCGCCTTATCTTGGAAGTATTCGCCGATTTGGTACAGTACCATGACCGCGACGCCTTCCGCATATTCCGCGACGCACATTGCGCCGACGGACGCAACCGTCATCAGGAAGTTCTCGTCGAACACTTCGCCATGGCGGATGTTGCAGATGGCGCGCCACAGCACGTCGTAGCCCGCGACCAGATACGCCGCGATGAACACGACAATCGTCGCCCAGTGCGTTTCGCCCAGATTCGTCTTGCTGACCAGCCCCAGCGCCAGCAGCACAACCGCAGTCGCAACGCGAATCATCAGTTTCTTGCCCTTGTTCGCGCCGCCGTGTTCGTGACCATGTTCATGCGAGTGCTCGTGATGCTCGCGTTCGTCATGGTCATTATCATCATGATGATGATGCTCGTGACCGCAGCCGCATTCGCTGTCGTGATGATGCTGGTGATGCTCATGCTCGTCTTCATCATCGTCCTCGTGATGATGACCGCCGCACGGGCAGACCGTTCCGGACGGCTGTTCCGCTTCATCGAAGAAAATCTCCGCGTCGGGTTCGATTTCCTTCATCTTCGCGTATGCCGCCTTGCGAACCTCCTCGAAGCGGTCGTCCGCCGCTTCCAGTGTGATTTTCTTCTGCACATAATTCACCGACACGCTCACCACACCGGGCAGCTTTTGCAGCGCGCGTTCCACCTTCGCCGCGCAGTTCGGGCAGTCAATGTCCAGCTTCCACGACTGCTTGATGTTCCCCTGCGGCTTTGCGGGCGCTTCGTCGAAGAAGATCTCCGCGTCGGGTTCAATTTCCTTCATCTTCGCGTATGCCGCCTTGCGCACTTCCTCGAAGCGGTCGTCCGCCGCTTCCAGCGTGATTTTCTTCTGCACATAGTTGACCGCCACGTTATCCGCACCCGGCAGCTTTTGCAGCGCGCGCTCCACCTTTGCCGCGCAGTTCGGGCAGTCAATGTCGATCTTCCACGTTTTCTTCATGGTTTCCGACGACCTTTCCGCATTTATTCCGAATCATGCTGTTCGCCGGACGGCATTGTCCAGAGAACAAACATGTGAGCATTCGTTCATATGTGATAATACTCCTCTTCATGCCCATTGTCAAGAGGAAAAAGAAAATATTTTCCCCGAAAACGTGGAAAAGCGGCACCTGCTTTGCACAGATGCCGCTCTTGAGGAATTACTACTATTATATAAGCTGATTACACCTTGAAGTTGACCGCCTGATCGCCCTGTTCGCTCTTGCCGAAGACGTAGTCGTTGCCCGGCAGCACCGCGTTCAGCAGGATGCCGACCAGAGACGCCACCGCCAGACCAGACAGGCTGACGGTCACCTGACCAACGGTGAACACAATCGCGCCCGCCTTGGAGAAGTGGATGCCCAGCGCAAGGGACATAATCATCGCCGCGATGATGACGTTGCGGCTCTTCGCGAAGTCCACCTGATTTTCAACCACGTTGCGCACACCGACCGCGGAAATCATGCCGTAGAGAATCAGCGACACGCCGCCGATGGTCGCCGCGGGCATGCAGTGAATCAGCTCCGCAAACTTCGGGCAGAAGGAGAAGATGGCCGCCAGCACTGCTGCCATGCGGACAACCGCCGGGTTGTAGACGCGGGTCAGCGCCAGCACGCCAGTGTTCTCGCCGTAAGTGGTGTTCGCCGGAGCGCCGAAGAGCGCCGCCATCGTCGTCGCCAGACCGTCGCCCAGCAGAGAACGGTGCAGACCCGGATCTTCGATGAAGTTCTTGCCGACCGTCGAGGAGATAGCGGACATATCGCCAATGTGCTCCATCATCGTCGCCAGCGCAATCGGGGCAACGGTGATGATGCAGTTCAGCAGCAGCGTGCCGTCACAGCCGCCAAAGAGGGAGAACGCGGTATCCTTCCACTGGAAGGGCAGACCCAGCCAAGCCGCTTCCTTGACAGGGGTGAAGTCCACCTGACCCGTCACCGCCGCGACGGCGTAAGAACCGACCACGCCCAGCAGAATCGGGATAATCTTGAACATGCCCTTGCCCCAGATGTTGAACGCCACCACGATGACCACCGCCAGAATCGCGATGAGCCAGTTATTGGAGCAGTTATTGATGGCGGAGTTCGCCAGAATCATGCCGATGCAGATGATGATGGGGCCGGTGACAATCGGCGGGAAGAAGCGCATGACCTTCTGCGCGCCGAAGATCTTGAACAGACCCGCGACAACGACGTAAATCAGACCCGCGACCGCCACGCCCACGCCAGCGTAGGGAATCCAGTTCATCGTGCCGTCCGCGAACTGCGGCATTGCCTTCACCGCCGCATAGCCGCCGAGGAACGCGAAGCTCGAACCGAGGAACGCAGGGACTTTGCCGCCCGTGATGAGGTGGAACAACAGCGTGCCCAGACCCGCAAAGAGCAGGGTTGCGCTGACAGACAGACCCGTCAAGGTCGGCACAAGCACAGTTGCGCCGAACATGGCGAACATGTGCTGGAAACCCAGCAGAGTGAACTTCGCCGGGGAAAGTTTCTGATTGGTCATGTGATTCCGTCCTTCCTCCATATATGCTGTTGTCAACCGCTTTCAAATGAAGGCGATTATTGCAAATCCGCTTGTGCGGAGTACAATCAAATTATCGGATACCCACGTTCCCCCCAATAAACACGCGGAAGCTGTATGCAAATGCGACCAACTGAATCGCGCGAAAGGGTCAAGGGAGGAACTCCCTTGGGTCACCTATTCATCCGCCCGTCGTAGAGGGCAACGCCGTCGCCGCCGTCGATTTCTTCCATTTGAACGCCGATCTGCTCGTTGTTCGAGGTCGGGACGTTCTTGCCGACGAAGTCCGCGCGGATGGGCAGCTCGCGATGACCGCGGTCAATCAGCACCGCCAGGCAGATGCGTGCGGCACGGCCTTGGTCAAGAATCGCATCCATGGCGGCGCGAACCGTGCGTCCCGTGTGCAGCACGTCGTCCACCAGTACAACCACCTTGCCCGTCACATCCACCGGCAGGTGCTTTTCCTGCACCTCAACGTTCAGCTGCGCCGGATCGCGGTCGTCGCGGTACATGGCAATATCCACTTCGCCCACCGGAATGCGCACATGCTCGTACTTCTCGATGATGTCCGACAAGCGCTGCGCCAGCGGCACCCCGCGGCGGCGGATGCCCACCAGCACCACGTTTTCCAGCGGCATCAGCTGCTCCATCATCTCGTGCGCCATGCGCGTCAGGGCGCGGTTCATCGCGTCGCCCGCCATCAGCTGGGCTTTCGGAATGCCTGCCTGCATGTTCATCATCGTCGGAATCCTCCTCTTTTTCCCTCTGCTGATTTTCCCCGCGTGCTTTGGGGCAAATCAGCGGCATTTTGCCAAAAAGAAAGCGCCTTTCCCGTCGGATGCCGCAGGAAAAGGCGCAATGTTTCGCATATTCAGACTGACCGCGCGGTCGGGCGCAGGCAGCTCTGTTTCTGTCGGTTCGCTGCGTGCCTTTCCAGCCTCTCGTGCTGGGATTAAAGGATTGCTTTGAGTACCGCCGGACAGTATAGCACACTTTGCCGTGCTTGTAAAGCGGAAATTTCGCACTTTCCATCACTTTTCCGCAAAAAATACGTTTTCTCTGTCTGCTGATGATGTCTGCTTTCGTTCACGCGCCATGATTTCCCGTGTCAAGCTGCGCAGGAGCGCAATTCGCCCTCTTGCAATTTGTATTGAAATGCTGTATAATATAGATGCATAAAGCATATTCTTGTATTGACTATCAATGCAATTTAGGAGGTACTCTTATGGCAGAGCAAGTATTGGTTCAGGTGCGTGTCGATAAAGCGCTGAAAGAGGAAGTTTCGGAAATTTATGAAATGCTGGGGCTGGATTTGCCCACGGCGATTCGGATGTTCCTCGTCCGCAGCAAGCTGGAGCGCGGACTGCCGTTCACTACGAGGCTGCCCAAAGAAACCATCACCCGCCCGGAAGCACTGGATGCTTTGGACGCACTGTTCCAGCAGGCGTCTGGTGCGCCGGACATGACCCAGGACGAAATCAACGCAGAAATCGCAGCGGTTCGCGCCGCTCGGAAGGCGGTTAAGCAGTGAAGTGCTATGCCGTCGTGGATACGAACGTCATCGTGTCCGCCTTGATTACGAAGAACCCAGATTCCCCGCCGCGACAGGTGTTTCGCGCCATGCTGACGGGCGACATCGTCCCGCTGTATCATCCCGATATTCTGGCAGCGTATGAGGAAGTGCTGTGTCGGAAAAAGTTCCATTTGCAGGTGGAAACCGTGCGGACAGTGGTGGATGCTATCCGTCAGTTCGGCATCGAGGTGCAGCCAAAACCGACGGGCGAAATCCTGATTGACATGGACGACCTTGTGTTCTATGAAGTCGCCATGGAGAAGCGGGACGACGGTGCTTATCTCGTCACAGGCAATCAGAAGCACTACCCCGTCCGGCATTTCATCGTTTCCCCCGCCGAAATGGTGGAGATTCTGAAGAAGTAATCCCATTTCGCCCAAACGGCGGGCAAAAATCCCGCTCCCAAAAGGCGCGAAAGCTGAAAAAGTCCCCTGCAAAGCCTTGACAAAGCGAAGAAAATCCGATATACTGTAAAGGCTGTATTGTAGCACCCCGGCGGATGTCTGTCCTCCGGTTACGAAATTTGATTTGTAAGGAGTGTTGAACATGTTCCGTACCTACCAGCCCAAGAAGCGTCAGCGCAGCAAAGTGCACGGCTTCCGCGCGCGTATGGCCACCAAGAACGGTCGCCGCGTGCTCTCCGCCCGTCGTCGTCGCGGCCGCAAGTCCCTGACCGTCTGATTGAGAGAATTTTCTTTCAGGCTTATTCAGAGACGCTGAATGTGCCAGACGCCACAGGACAGCAGGATTGTCCAATGACAATCCGCGCTCCATTCGTGGATGAAGCGCGCCCGATGTACCCGCGAGGTACGCTTCCGGGCGCGCTTTTCCTTTACTTCGGGTTCATACTATTTCCGGATTCACCTGCGCCATCTGCTTGCGCATTCGCATCCGGAAACAGCATCATACGCCCATCATTCAATTGAGAACAGAGGACTGTAACCCAATGGAAAGACGCTATCGGCTGCAAAAAAACAAGGCGTTCCAATATGTCTACCACCGTGGACGGAGCGCCGCTTGTCGGGATTTGGTCATGCTCGTCGCCAAAGGGCGGGGCATGAAGGTCGGCTTTTCCGTCAGCAAGAAGGTTGGCAACGCTGTGACCCGCAATAAGGTCAAGCGCCGCCTGCGCGAATGCTTCCGGCCCTATCTGGGGGATGTGAAAAGCGGCCTGTACGTCGTCGTCGCCAGACCCTCAGCCGCTACTGCCAGCTTTTCCTCGCTGCAAAAGGACGTGCGCTACCTGCTGAAAAAGCACGGTGCTCTTCCAACACAGCCGAAAAGCCCAGATGCGCCATGAAACGCGCCTTGCTCTGGGGGATTCAGTTCTACCGCAGCGCCATCAGCCCCTATAAGGGCGGCCCGCGCTGCCGCTATACGCCCACTTGCAGCCAGTACGCGCAAACCGCCATCGAGCGCTACGGGGCTGTCAAGGGGGCGCGGCTGGCGGCATGGCGCGTCCTGCGCTGCAATCCGTTCTCCAAAGGCGGCTATGATCCCGTGCCCGAAGACCCCTGTACCACATTAAGAAAGGAATGAACTCATGGGCATCAACGAATTTCTGAAGACCATACTGGAATGGATTTACGGCTTCGTGGGCAACTACGGCTGGGCGGTCGTGCTGTTCACGCTGCTGGTGCGTCTGATTGTCATGCCGTTCGACTACAAGAGCCGTGTCGGGATGCGCAAGATGCAGAAGATTGCCCCCATGCAGGCAAAACTCCAGAAGAAGTACGAAAAAGACCCGGACAAGATGAACAAAAAGCTGCAGGAGCTCTACCGCGAGCAGCGCGTCAATCCCCTTTCCTCCTGCCTGCCGATGCTGATCAGCCTCCCGATCCTCTTCGCGATGTTCACCGCCATGAGAATGGTCGCCAACGAGCATCTGGCACAGCAGGCGTTCGACATCATCGCTTCGGGCAATCCGGCGCTGGATTCGTGGCTGTGGGTCAAGAACGTGTGGATGCCGGATTCCCCCTTCGCGGCGGCCTGGCCGAATCTTGATTCTCTGCGTCAAATCGCCACAAACGAATGGCTTGCCGTGTTCAACAAGCTGCCGCAGGAGACGCTCGCTCTGCTGGCGGATAAGGGCCTTGCGCTGACGGCGGAATCCTTTACCGGCGATGCGCTGAACACAACGATTCAGACCATCTACACTACCATGGAGCAGCTGCCCGCTTATATGGAGCACGTCAAGTACTACAGCGACTTGGCCATTCCGCTGTTCAACCTCCACATTTTCGTGAACTACAACGGCTATTTCATCCTGCCGATTCTCGCCGCCGGCGGTCAGTTCCTGATGACAAAGCTCACCGGCACGGCGCAGACCCCCGCCGCGGATGACGCGCAGGCCCAGCAGGCGCAGAACAGCATGAAGTTCATGAACTACTTCTTCCCCATCTTCACGCTGATTCTGTGCTTCAACTACAACGCGATTTTTGCCCTCTACTGGGTCGCCTCGAACGTGATTGCCATCGTGCAGACCAAGGGCATCAATATGTACCTTGACCACAAGGAAGCCCTCGAAGCCGCCAACCCCAACAAGAATACCGGTTCGCTGAAGTGATAGGAGAGCAATCATGAAAACCTACGAAGCTACTGGCAAAAACTACGAAGAGGCCCTGCAGAACGGTTTGACCGCCCTGCATGCCACCATCTCCGATGTCACCGTGGAAACGCTGGAAGAAGGCAGCAAGGGACTGTTCGGGCTCTTCGGCTCAAAGCCCTGCAAGCTCCGCCTGACGCTCCATGAGGTGGAAGAGGAAGTCGAAGAAGACGATCCGCTGGCGGATTTGCTGTCCTCCGTGAAGGTGGAAGCACCCAAGCCCGCTGCCCAGCCGAAGCCCCAGCCCAAGCCGGTGCAGCCGAAACCGCAACCCAAGCCCCAGCCCAAGCTGCAGCCGAAGCCCGCACAGCCCAAGCCCGTGCAGGAAAAGCCCGCCGAGGTGAAGGTCGAAGCCCCGGTGGAAGCACCCGCTGTGGAAGCTGCTCCCGCTGTGACGGATGCCGCCCCTGCTGCTGATGCCGCCGAGCGTCCCGCGCCCGTGCAGCGCAAGCGCAGCGACCGCCCGAAGAAGGACAAGCCGCGTCAGCCCAAGGCGGAGGGCGAATCCGCCCCGAAGCCGGAGCGCAAACCCCTTCCCCCGAAGGCACCCGCTGCCCCGCTGGAAAAGCCCGTCGTCACCATGATTCCCGACGAGCAGATTGACCCCGCCTCCCCCGTCGGTCAGGCGCAGAGCTTCCTCAAGGAGCTGACCCACCTGATGGGCGTTGACGTGACCGTCGCGATGGGCACGGACGCGGAGAACAACATCTTCGCGCAGATGACGGGCGACACGCTGGGCATCCTGATTGGCCGCCGCGGCGAGACGCTTGACGCCCTGCAATACCTGACGAGCCTGCGCATCAACAAGGGGCAGGATCACTACACCCGCGTCACGCTGGACACGGAGAACTACCGCGCCAAGCGCGAAGACACGCTGATTCGTCTGGCGAACCGCATGGCGAACCGCGCCGTCAAGACGGGCCGCAAGGTTTCTCTGGAGCCCATGAACCCCTACGAGCGCCGCGTGATTCACTCCGCGCTCCAGCCCAACGAGCTGGTGGACACCCACTCCGAGGGCGAAGAACCCAAGCGCCACATCGTCATCACCCTGCGGAAGTAATTCCTACGGACTGTCCTGCAAAACGGGACAGTCCTTTTTTTGCCCATGCACCCGAAAATTTTCCGTCACCGCGCAAAACCGCTTGCAAAACCGCCGCTTTTATGCTATACTATTTTGTGCTTGCCGGAATGGCGGAATGGCAGACGCGACGGACTCAAAATCCGTTGGCAGCGATGTCGTGTGGGTTCAAGTCCCACTTCCGGCACGACATGAAGAATCCGAATCTGACTTTCCAATTGGAAGCGGGTTCGGATTTTTTCTTGCCTTTCCATCTGGAAATACAGTCATCATCAGGAGGTCAATATGCTGACGCTGTATGAGCCAAAATATGAGGACTTGTGGTTTCGGCAAATGATGCTGGCGGATGAAGATACCATGTCTTACAATCACGCATGGGGCGGGACAATTCCCTTTGGGGAAGATAAATGGCGTGGCTGGTACGATTGCTGGATTGCTGACCCTGACGGCAAGCGGTATTACAGGTATCTCAAAAACGAAGATGGTCAGTTTGTTGGCGAAATTGCCTATCACTATGATGCCGAAATGCAGCAGGAAATAGCCAACGTCATGATTTATGCGAAATACAGAAGAAGAGGCTATGGCGGCGAAGCATTGGATTTGCTGTGTTCCGCGGCGAAAAGCAACGGCGTTTCCGTTCTGTACGATGATATTGCCATCGACAATCCGGCTGTCAGCCTTTTTCTGAAACACGGATTTGTGGAAGAATCCCGAACAGAAGAGATAATTCTCCTCAAAAAGGAACTGTGATTGGGTGTGTGCTTCCAGTCGCTCCATACAAAAGAGCCTTGCAGCGTGTGATGCTCCTGCAAGGCTCTTTTTGTTTTTTGGGGGATTTTCCGCTTATTTCCCCCTATGTTCCTCTTTCCACCTGATAATCTCCTCCAGCCGCTGCTTATACCGTCCCTCGTTCCCCTGCTCCGTCGGCTGATAGTAGCGCTTCCCCTGCAGCGAATCCGGCAGGCACGTCATCGCGGACAGCTTCTCCTGCGTGTCATGCGCGTACACGTAGCCCTTGCCATAGCCGAGGTTCTTCATCAAGCTGGTTTGCGCATTCCGGATTTGCAGCGGAACAGGCTCCGCGATTTGCTCCTGCGCATCCTTTTTCGCCGTCTCATACGCCACATACAGCGCGTTCGATTTCGGCGCCATCGCCATGTACACCACCGCCTGCGTCAGATGCACCGTGCATTCCGGCATCCCCAGAAAGTGACACGCCTGATACGCCGCGACTGCCGTTTCCAGCGCGCGCGAATCCGCCAGCCCGATGTCCTCGCTCGCGAACCGCACGACGCGCCGCGCGATATACAGCGGGTCTTCGCCGCTTTCCAGCATCCGTGCCAGCCAATAGACCGCCGCGTCCGGGTCGGAATTGCGCATGGACTTGTGCAGCGCGCTGATGAGGTCATAGTGCCCATCGCCCTTCTTATCGTAGAGCAGCGACCGCCGCGACGTACACTGCGCGACCGTCTCCGGCGTCACATGCGCAAGACCGTTTTCGTCCAAGTCGGCATTGAGGATGACCATTTCGAGCGTCGAAAGGGCGGTGCGCGCGTCGCCATTGGAAAAGACGGCAATCGCGCGCAGCAAATCCTCCGCCATGTCGATTTTCTGCCCGCCGAAGCCGCGTTCGTCCTGCAAGGCGCGGTGGAGCAGCCCCAGCACGTTCTCCTCCGTCAGCGCGTGCAGCACGAACACGCGGCAGCGCGACAGCAGGGCGCTGTTGACTTCGAAGGACGGGTTTTCGGTCGTCGCGCCGATGAGGATGATGCTCCCCTTCTCGACGTAGGGCAGGAAAGCATCCTGCTGCGCCTTATTGAAGCGGTGGATTTCGTCCACGAACACAATCGTGCGGATGCCAAAATGCCGGTCGCTTTCCGCCTGCTCCATCACCTGCCGGATTTCCTTGATGCCGCTGGTGACGGCGGAGAAGTTGATGAAGTGGCTCTTGGTTTGATGGGCGATAATCTGCGCGAGCGTGGTTTTCCCCACGCCCGGCGGCCCCCAGAAAATCATGGAGGACACCAAATCGCCCTCAATCATGCGGCGCAGGACTTTGCCCTTGCCGATCAAGTGCTCCTGTCCGGCAAACTCATCGAGGTTCTGCGGACGAAGGCGCTCCGCCAGCGGCGCGGGGGGATTCGCGGCGGTCAGGAAGGTTTCCTGCGGCATTGCTCATCACTTTCCTTTTGGGTTTTCTGTGTTGATTTCTCTTTTGCAGCGGTGTTACCTTAAATTTTATTGTTGCAGAGGGTTTCGCCTCTGCGGAGGCGACAAGGGGGCTTTGCGGTCGCCCCCTTGACCCCTTCGCAGCACACGCCCATGTTTCTTGGTTATTTATGTTGCAGGGAGATTCGCACGCAGCGCGACTGATGCGCTCATTCGCCCCGTTTCGGCAGCAGAATCCAAACTTTCGGCATCAGCAGCACCAGCACGAACAGTACCTTGCAGAGCAATCCATAGGCGCCGCTTGCCTGCGCAATCGCGGGAACGCCCAGAATCGGCAGAAAGGCAAGCGCGAACAACACATCCCAGACAATTCCTGCAAGTTTCAGATTACCGTCATAGCCCGTGCGGAATTTCAGTATCGTCAGCACGGCAAAGGCAAGCAGCAGCACGCAGACGGGAATGCAGTACAGCGCGTCTGCATAGACCACGCCGTGTTCCGTGCTGAAATCCATGAAAATCAGAGCCGCCGCAGAGACGCAGAAGCACAGCAAGCCCACAATCGTCATCATCAGCTTATCAAGTGTTTTCATGTTTTTCTCCCTTCTTCTGCTTTTTCAGCATCGTCTCGATATTCTCATTGAGCTTCCCCAGCACCTTCACCGCTTCGGACAGCATCGCGTATTCGCCAAGCGTCGGGTCAACCAGCAGCAGCACGTCCGGGGCGGTGGTCGAGGGCATCAGGCGCTTGTCCGTCATCGCCATCGCGGGGATAAACGCCGCCTGATCGGGCATGTACTCCGCGTTCAGCTTCATCACGAGGAAGCCGCCGCGCTTGTAGGTCACCAGCGACACGCCAAGCTGATTCGCCAGCACGCGCACCTGCGCCACGTCCAGCAGCGTCTCCACCACCGGCGGCACTTCGCCGAAGCGGTCAAGCAGCTCGTCGGTGATGTCCTCGCGGTCTGCCTGCGTCGTCAGGCTTGCAATCCGCTTGTACATCTCCATCCGCTGTCGGTCGTCGTGTACATAGTCGTCCGGCAGATACGCATCCACCTTGATGTCCACGCGCGTTTCGAGGTGCGGCTTCGCGGGCGGCAGACCTTCCTGCTCCGCGCGCGCCTCCTGAAGCGTTTCCTCCATCAGCTTGCAGTACATGTCGTAGCCGACGGTCGCCAAATGCCCGTGCTGTTCCGGCCCCAGAATATTGCCCGCGCCGCGGATTTCAAGGTCGCGCATGGCGATACGGAAGCCCGCGCCGAACTCCGTGAACTCCCTGATGGCTTCCAGCCGCTTCTCCGCCGTCTCAGACAGACTCCGCTCCGGGCGGATGGTGAAGTACGCATACGCCTGACGATTGCTCCGCCCGACGCGCCCACGCAGCTGATAGAGCTGGCTCAGCCCGAAGCGATCCGCGTCAAAGACAATCAGCGTATTCGCCGTCGGCACGTCCAAGCCACTTTCGATGATGGTCGTGCAGAGCAGCACGTCGTAGCTGCCGCCGTAGAAGTCCATCATCACGTCCTCCAAGCCGTGTTCGCGCATCTGCCCGTGCGCCACGCCGATGCGCGCTTCCGGCACAAGCTGCTTCAAGCGCTCATAGAACGCGCCGATGGTCTGCACAGAGTTATAGAGGAAGTACACCTGTCCCCCGCGCGACACTTCGCGCAGAATCGCGTCGCGAATCACGCCGTCGTTGTAGTCAATCACGCGCGTCTGCACCGGCAGGCGTTCCTCCGGCGGCGTTTCCAGCACAGACATATCGCGGATGCCGACCATCGACATGTGCAGCGTGCGCGGAATCGGCGTGGCGGAGAGCGTCAGTACGTCCACCTGATGCTTCATGTTCTTGATGATTTCCTTGTGCTGCACGCCAAATCGCTGCTCCTCGTCCACAATCAGCAGACCGAGGTTCTTGAACTGCACGTCTTTGCCCAGAATGCGGTGCGTACCGACAAGGATGTCGATTTCGCCCTCCTTCACGCGGCGCAGAACGTCCTTGGTTTCCTTCGCCGTGCGGAAGCGGCTCAGCACGTCCACCTTGACCGGGAAGCCCTTGAAGCGCTTCAAGACCGTGTTGTAGTGCTGCTGCGCCAGAATCGTCGTCGGCGCCAGAATCGCAACCTGCTTGGAGTCCATCAGCGCCTTGAACGCTGCGCGCAGGCTGACCTCCGTCTTGCCGTAACCCACGTCGCCGCACAGCAGCCTGTCCATGTTGCGCGGCGACTCCATGTCCGCCGTAATTTCCTTCACGCTCTGCTCTTGATCCGGGGTCAGCTCGTAGGGGAACATGTCCTCAAACTCGCGCTGCCACGGCGTATCCGCGCTGAACGCAAAGCCCGTCTCCTGCGACCGCCGCGCGTAGAGTTTCACAAGGTCAAACGCCATCTTTTTCAGGCCCTCTTTGACCTTCGCCTTCTGCTTCTGCCAGTCGCCGCCGCCGAGCTTGTTCAGCTTCGGGGGATTCGCCGGATTGCCGATGTAGCGCTGCACGCGGCTGAGCGCCTCAATCGGCACATATAGCTTGTCGCTCCCCTGATATTGGATTTGCAGATAATCCCGGCGCGTGCCGCCGTTTTTCATCTGCGCTGTGCCAAGATAAATGCCGACGCCGTGTTCCTCATGCACCACGAAGTCGCCGGGCTTCAGGTCAGTGAACGCGGCAATCTTTTCACCCGCCGCCTGCCGCTTCTTCGCCTTGCGGTAGCCCGTACCGTACACGTCCGTGTCGCTGACGACAATCAGGCGCGCTTCTTCCCAGATGAAGCCGTGCGTCAGCGTGCCGGGCAGCACCTGCACACATTCCTCCGGCAGTTTGTCGATTTTCTCCGCGAACGACGCGGCAACATCGTGTTCTTCCAGCGCCGCCGCCAGACGCTGACCGCGCGCCACGCCGCCGCACAGCACCGCCACGCGGTAACCCTCGCGCAGCCAGCCGTCGCAGTCCTCCGCCAGCGGGCGAATCTGCGACGAATACCCTGCCACGCGCTGCACGCCAAGATCAGCGGCATCCTTGACCGCCACGCCTGCCATGCCCTCCAGAAATTCCGTCACAGCGACCGTCGCGTACCCCTGCACATGTCGCAGCAGCTCGTCCCAGTCCATCAGCAGGTTTTCCTGCTCCTTGACGGCTTCGTCGCGGCTCATCGCGCCTTCGAGATCCTCCGCGAAGCCCGCTCGGCGTTCTTCCGCGCGCTTCCTGAGCAGATTCGGGTCGCTCAGCACCACAATGTCCGGCTCAAACCAGTCCAGCACCGTGTAAGTATCGTCCGTCAGCACGGTCAGCCACGCCCGAATGCGCTTGAACGGCAGCCCCTCCGCCAGCATGTCCGCGTCCGCCATCAGTTGGGCGCGGCGGCGTTCCAGTTCCGCTTTGCGCGCGGCAGTCTGCTGCTTTTCGCGAATCTTCGGGGTGATGTTCTTATCGAAAAAGTCCGGCGCGTCCGCGTCATCCTCCGGCAGCGGCGGCAAATCCGAAAAGAGCGTCGAGCTCGCGGGCGTCAGGTCGCCCCCCTGCCGCTTGATGGCGTCCCGCATCCGCCGCGCTGCCTTTTCCGCCTCCGCCGTTGGAAGCAATACCTCCGTCGCGGGCGTGAGCGTGCATTTCTCCACCGAATCAAGGCTGCGCTGGCTGATGCAGTCAAATTCGCGGATGGAGTCCACCTCGTCGTCGAAGAACTCAATGCGCAAACTCTGGCTGCACGCAGGCGGATACACGTCGATAATGCCGCCGCGCAGGGCGCACTGCCCCTTGCCCTCCACCATGCTGACGCGCTCGTAGCCCATGGCGGTCAGGCGGCGGATGAGGTCATTCAGGTCGATTCGGTCGCCGGGAGCAAGGCGAATCGTCTCTTCGCGGAAGCGGTCGGCGCTGCCCATGCGCTGCAAGGCGGCGTCCATACTCGTGCAGAGCAGGCGGATATTCCCCTCCTGCGCCCTTGCCAGCGCTTCCAGCCGCCGCCATGCGCTTTCGTGGCTCGACGCGCCGCGCGTAAGGTCAATTTCGCCGCCCGGCAGACACGCCACACCCGATTCCAGCAGCTGCTGACCGTCCTCGGCGTCGTGCGCCGCCTTGAGGTCGTTGCCGGAAATCAGCAGCACCTTTTTGCCCGTATCGGCGCAGAGTTTTGACGCGATATACGCCGCCATTGTGTCCGGCAGCCCCGTCACGGCGATGGGCTGTTTGCTTTCCGCTGCTTTCAGCAGCTTGTCATACGCTTTCGACGCAATGCCGGATAATAATGCCTGATTCATATGCGCTCCTTGGGATGAGTCGTGGTACGAAAAATACACCTGTGCTTACACGGTCTTATTGTATTCCTGCATGGCATGGTCAATACCGTTTTTGACCCAGTCCTCCACGCAGTCCGCCGCGCGCTCGAATGCCTGCTGCATGGCGATTTGCTCTTCGCGGATGGTGTACTTGCTCAATACCCAGTCTGCCAAGTCCCAGCCATCGGGCTTTGCGCCCACGCCGACCCGCACGCGCGGGAAATTCTGCCCCGGCGTATTGGCGATGATGGAGCGCATTCCGTTATGCGTCCCGGCACTGCCGGATTTGCGGACGCGCAGGCGGCTGGCGGGCAAATCAATATCATCATAAATGATAAGCAGATTTTCCAGCGGCACTTTATACCAATTGAGCAGTTCGCTGACGCACTCACCGGAGAGGTTCATGAACGTCTGCGGGGCGCAGAGGACAACGCGCTTGCCGTCCACATTCGTTTCGGTCAGCAGCCCCTTGCACTTGCTCTTGTTCAGCGTTACGCCCCACTTGCGGCAGAGCATGTCAAGCGTATCGAACCCCGCATTATGGCGGGTATGGGCGTACTGCGTGCCCGGATTCCCCAGCCCAACGACGATCAGTGTTTCCTTTTCCATGGTGATTCCTCCAAAACAGGTCTTGGCGGAGAGGATATACACCCCCTCCGCTGACATCATATGCCCCCAGAGGCTCTGCCTCTGCAAGGGAGTTCCTCCCTTGACCCTTTCGCGCGATTCAGTTGGCGACATCTGCATAATGTTTTCGCGTGTTTATGCAGGGATTTCGCTTTACTTTTTCAGTCTCTCCACTTCCTCCTGCACCATATCCTTCGTGCAGAAGTTCAGCGGGGAGAAGCGCCCGTCCAGCGCCTTTTCCAGCTTTGCAATCGCCGCTGCCTTGTCACCCGCTTCCAAATCGTAGCGCGATAGGAACCACAGCGTGTCAATCTGCGAATCCTTCTCCGCGTGCGCCTTCTCGAACCATTCCTTTGCCTTGTCCTTCTCGCCCGTCACGCGGTAATATGCCTGACCCAAGTTGTCCAGGCACACCGGGTCTTCGTCGTCATAGTCCACCGACTCCTGAATGAAGGCGAACATTTTGTCGATGCCCTCCTGCCATTCGCGGTCAATGTCCTCCTGCGTTTTGACCTTCGGCTGCTCTTCCGCTGCTTCGGTGGATGCTTCCGTGTCGAGCATTTCCGGCGCTTCGGCGGCTTTCTCCGGCGCAGCTTCCGCAACCGGCTTTGCGCCCGAATACTTCTCGACGTACATATATCCCAGCGTCTGATAGGTCAGACCAATCGGCGCGCGGTTGTGCTGCTTTTCCAGCAGGTGAATCGCCTTGTCCAGCTCGCCCTTCTTCATCAGGCACGCCGCATAATCCACAAAAAGCTGACTCTTCTGGTCGGGCGTGAGGTCAGGGCACTTCTGCGCCTTGATGAGCAGGGGCATCGCCTTGTCGTAGCTTCCCTCGCGAATCAGCAGAATCGCATAGCCCAGCATCGGGCGCGCGGACATCAGCCCCCTGTCGATAGCTTCCTCATAGAGCTTCTTCGCCTGTTCCAGATCGCCTTTTCCGTGCGCGCGCATGGCCTGCTGCGCCTTGATGGTCGCCATGAATCCCATTGTCGTTTCTCCTTCAGCGGTTTTTGGCTGCCTTCTTTTTCAGGCGGTCATACCGATATTGTAGCGCATTTTGCTCCTCTTGTACAGAGGGCGGATCGAATAATGACGGCTCGGCGGACAGCGCCATCGCCCGCCGCGTCATGTCCAGCGCTGACTCGTAGTCCCGCTCGTAATGCTCGTAGTGCTTCGCCAGCTCGATGTAGGGCTTCGTTCCGCCCTCGTGCCGCGCAATCATTCCCAGCCAGACCTTTACCGCCTCGTCTCGCTCGCCGCCCCGGCGGTAGCTCTGCGCAAGACGCTCCTGCCCCTGCGCATGAAGATTGCCGCTCGTCAGCTGATAGCACTTCCGCGCTTCCGGCACATGCTGAAAGCGTTCCAGCGCCACGCCCATTGAGAACACATCCTCGTCGTGCCGCACGTTTTCCGGTGCGCGGTACATTTCCACCATCGCCGTCAGCAGCACGCATAGGCTCGCCACGTCCTGGGCGTTGTGTTCCAGCACGTCCGTCAACAGGTCAAAATTTTCCGTCTTGAGGTAGTCGAAGAAGCGCTGCGGCACCTGCGCGCCCGGCAAATCATCAAAGCGCGGAATGCCCAGCACCGCTTCTTCCAGCTTGCCCAGATTGCACCGCTGCAGGCGCAGTTTGAACACCCGCCGCGCAATGTGCAATAGATCAATGTGCGGTTTGTCAAGGCACGAATCATCCATACGGTTCATTAGGAAGCGATCGCGCAGCAGCGGCACGTCGAATGTCCGTCCGTTGAAGGTGCAGATTGCGTCGTAGCCCATCAGCGTATCCGCAATGGATTGCAGCAGAAACTTTTCCTCCGGATAATCGCGCATCACCAGCTGATGAATCTGGAATCCCGAATCCGTCAGGCAGCCCATGCCGACCTCGAACGCGACAGTCCCCGCGCCCATAAACCCGGTGGTTTCGGTGTCCAGATAGAGGATGTTCCGCGAGTCGAGATCGTCCGGCAGCGTTTCCTGCGTCATCAGGCGAAGGGCGGACAGGTCAAGGTCAAACGCGCCGGGAAATTCGGATAACTCGCGCATTTCCCGCCCGTGGTAGCAGTCCGTGAACTGCTTTTCCGACGCTTTCGGGGGCGATTTCGGCTTTTCAATCGCCTTGAGTTTGTCTCGCAGATTCATTCCGTCAGCGCCTCCAAGAGGGCGATGGCGGTCGCTTTGCCGTCCTCGCCGATTTCACCCACCGGCCCGACGCACCCCGGACAGCCCTGACGGCACGCGCAGTCCCGCACAACTTGCAGCGCCTGCTCCAGCAGGAGCTTTCGCATGGCATACGCCTTCTGCGCCAGCCCGATGCCGCCGGGGATGTTGTCGTACAGCAGCAGCGTCGGCTTGTCCGTCAGCGGGCTTTTCACCTGATAGACGATTGCAATGTCCTGCGGCGCGCACATCAGCGACAGCGGCGCAACAATCCGCAGCAGATTCGCCACACCCATCATGCCGTTTTTCAGCGTGTCGCTCTCGAACCGTGCCGCCAGCGTATCCGGCAGCGTCCACCACATGGCGGTTGTGTGCATTTCCGTCTCCGGCAGCCGCACATGCCCGAACCCCAGGGTTTCGTGCGTATCGAACCTAATCTTCTTGAACATCGTCACCAAGGTCGATACGCGGATTTCGCCCAGCGCCGTCAGCCCGCCGTCCTGCTCTTCCTCTTTTTCCTTGTCCAGCAGGGAGAGCGTCACATTCAAGTCCGCATCGGTGTAGTACCCCACGTCCACGCGGCGGATGAACGCTTTGCAGGCGTCGAAATCCAGCTTTTCCACCTGATACTGCTGCGCCTCGTGCATGTAAATTGCGTTTTCGTGCAGCAGCATCGGCACGGTGTAACGGTCCATTTCGCCGATGACGCGGTGGTTCGCCGGATCGGTCGTGTCGATGATGACGAAATTCTCCTCCGCCCGCGCCGACCGCAGGGAAATCTCGCTTGCCGGGAAATCCTCCGCCGACCAGTGATACCGCCCGCCGACGTGCCGCAGGATCCCCGCCTCATCGAGGTATTCCAGCAGTTCCGGCGCTCCGGGCGCATTCCCCAAGCCCTCGCCGTCCTCAAACGGCAGCTCAAACGCCGCGCACTTAAAGTGGTTGAGCAGAATATACAAATTATCCGGATTCAGCAGCGCGTTCTCCGGCGAGCGCTTCATCAGATAATCCGGGTGGGATACGATGTACTGGTCAAGCGCCGCCGAGGACGCGACGTAGAACACGATGGACGTTCCCTTTCGCCGCCCAGCACGCCCCGCCTGCTGCCATGCACTCGCGATTGTTCCCGGATAGCCGCACAGCACGCACGCATCCAGCGCGCCGATGTCGATGCCCAGCTCCAGCGCGTTCGTGGACACCACCGCGTCCACCCGTCCCGCGCGAAGCCCGCGTTCAATCTCTCGCCGCTCTGTCGGCAGATACCCGCCGCGATAGCCGCGCACCCGCCCGGCGTTCCCCAGCGGGTCGCGCACCATGTCCTTCAGGTACTTCGTCAGCACCTCAACCGCCAGCCGCGACCGCGCGAACGTAATCGCCTGAATCCCATTCTGCAGCAGCAGCCCCGCAATCCGCCGCGTTTCCTGCAGCACGCCCTTGCGGATGCCCAGCTGCCGATTGACCACCGGCGGATTGTAGAACACGAAGTGCCGCACGCCCATCGGCGCGCCGTTATCATCCACCAGGCTGACCTCGCGCCCCGTCAGCGTTTCCGCCAGTTCCTTCGGGTTCGCAATCGTCGCGCTGCACAGGATGAACTGCGGATGACTGCCGTAGAAATCGCACAAGCGCAGCAGCCGCCGCAGCACGTTCGCCAAATTCGACCCAAACACGCCGCGATAGGTATGAATTTCATCAATCACGATATACCGCAGGTTCTCAAACAGCTTGACCCACTTCGTGTGGTGCGGCAGAATCCCGCTGTGCAGCATATCCGGGTTCGTCACGACGATATGCCCCGCCTGCCGAACCGCCTTTCGCGCCGCGCCGGGCGTATCGCCGTCATAGGTATACGTCTTGATATCAACGCCCATCGCCTCAATCAGCTCATACAGCTCGCTGACCTGATCAGCAGACAGCGCTTTCGTCGGGAAGAGGTACAATGCCCGTGCGTCATCATTCTGCAAAATGGCAGACAGCACCGGCAGGTTATAGCACATCGTTTTGCCGGAGGCCGTCGGCGTGACAACCACAACATCCCGCCCCGCCAGCACCTCACGGATTGCGTGCGCCTGATGGCGATACAGCTGATGCACCCCGCGTTTTTCCAGCACAGGAAGCAGCCGCGGATCAAGAGAGTCCGGGAACGGCTCATACACCGCCGGACGCGCCGGAAGGACATCCCAGCGGACAACGTTTTGCATAAACATAGGGTCACTGCGGAGGGATTCCGCCAGCTGGTCAACATTCATAGGAAGCACCTCCCGACAAGGATTGCATTTCCCCCTCATGATAGCAGATTTCTGTTCGCTTGTAAAGGCGAACAGGGGGAGGGCGAATAGTGGAAAAGAAAAAAGGATAAACACGCGGGCAAAGCAGGGGAAAAGCGACCAACTCAATCGCGCGGAGGGGTCAAGGGGCAATTGCCCCTTGCAGGGTGCAGGGACAGCGTCCCTGCTGGGGCTTGGGGCAACGCCCCAACTGTTACACCGTTAAACCTACTCAAAGAGAAAAGTCAAGCATGGCACCTTGGTCGCAGGCAGCGAAGCGTCCCTGCGCACAAACTCCCGCTCCCGCAGGAGCGGAATCCCCCAGCAACACAAAAAATCGACTATGAAAATGTGCATCCGAAGCAATCCAGAGGGCGACCGCAGACTTCGTCTGTTCTCACTGCCCTCTGGTCGCCTCCGCAGAGGCGAAACCCTCTGCAACACAAAAATCAACTTGCTTAAGCAAACATCATTGCCTTTTGCCCCCAAGGAGGATTTTCCCCATGCAAAAAATCCCCCGCCTGTCGCACAACAGACGGAGGAAATTGATGCAAACTCTACTTGAGAAGTGACGGAATCACCCTTGCGGACGATTACGCTTCCTCGTGGGTCTTGGGGAGCGCACGCATCACATTGCCGCTGCGCAGGCAGCGGGTGCAGACGTTCATACGCTTCGCAGAACCGTTGACCACCACGCGGACACTCTGCACGTTGGGCGCCCAGGTACGGTGGGTCTTACGGTTGGAGTGGCTGACGTTGTTGCCGTTCAGCGTACCCTTTTCGCAGATCTCGCAAAACTTACCCATGGAAATCCACCTCCTTGTTGGAGTATGCACACATCAAGCCTTGACAGTATATCATACTCTGCGGCAAAAAGCAAGGGGTTTCCTCAAAAATTCAGCATTTGGAAATTCGGGGAAATGGGGGGTGGTAACTATCGGAGGAATGCGGGCAGAGCGGGTGGTCGGTCGCGCCCATTTGGCGCGACAATGTGCAAGTGGTCGAATGTGCAGCTTGGGGGCGCTCCTGCGGGAGCGCAAAGTTACTGGCAGGGACGCTTCGCTGCC